>Ga0210059_1000533_pt1 | contig 49318 bp, 36 predicted proteins | sample Ectturendosymbi2_FD_188042 | JGI IMG/M metagenome (GOLD analysis project Ga0210059, IMG submission 188042) | Ecteinascidia turbinata endosymbiont from Florida, USA - Sample 2 (SPAdes) (version 2) | ecosystem: Host-associated > Tunicates > Ascidians > Unclassified | place: Key West, Florida...
AATACCAACCTACTAGAAATTCTAACCGGAACGCCGTACCGGCAATAATTCTTTTACTGGAACGGCGTTCCGGGCCGTTCCGGCTTACTTTCACCTCTGCAGACGAAGCACACTGAATATGAAGTAGAAACATTATTTTTAATGTCTGTTGCTCGTTAGTCTAAAAAGAATCTTTCTCGCCAAATACCTTGTTTAACAAGGTGGACATACAATGAAGATGAAAATTTTTTAAATTGATGTTTAGACACCATATAGTCAAGGGAGATCGTAACAGTGTCTTCTGAGACATTGGAATGTTAGCAGAGTACTTTATTAAATATGAAATCATAGGTGGGAATCTTTTGGCTTTAATAATTATGGGCCATTCATTAAAATCGTTTAGAATCAATACCTATTGCACGATTTAACAAAATCAAAGAAAGAGGTCACACTCCGATGTTCCCTCTTGCATAGGATCTTGAGATTCATCCTAAAAGAGAGTATGAGATTATTTATTGCCAAGAATTCACGTAGATCATCACCTTGCTTTGAACATTAATAACCATTCTTACCTCATTCTTCTAACTATCATACTTGGATAGGTCCATGGAAAAGGGAGAGCTACCTCTTTTGTCTTGCATCTGATACGCTATTCATGGTCGTTGTTTTCTTGTGGCATTAAGCAGTTTTCGTGGGATGTCAGTGATTGTAATGGGCAATCTTTGCAACAATTTAAGAGCGAATGGTTCATGATACCAAATCTTGCTTTCATAATAACGCCATCTAACTTATGACATTATTTACATAAGGAGTTTGAACAATCATTAATTCCAAATTTGGATGCAAAAGCATTTTTAATTCCGTTGTTAGTTCACAGCATTCTCCATAAGTACTCCAGGAGAATATGGACAGTTTTTCATTGCATATCCTCATCCTCTGCAGTTATAACATTGAATGTGTCGGTTTTTCTTTAATGGAAATCCTTTGAAAAAATCTTGAGTAATGGTTAGCCACCCTATCTCTTTTCATGGTTGTAGATAATTCCAAATTTTAATTGATTTGAATGTTTGTTGCATGGAACGCAATTCTTGAAACAACTTCATTTGTTGCAACCTCATCATTTTTATCAGTTGATTGAGACTGATTTTGGAAATACCCTCAATGTAGGTTGTATAGAGGTATCTGGTACCTCTTCTATTTTCATTGTTTCATTTAGATGTCTAGTTGTATTCTCGACTTGGGGTGGGGAATTGATTGATAACTTAGTCATTTGTTTGTTTGTAATTTCACACGGAGTTCGTTCTTGTATCTTCGTGTAGCTGGATGGAATTCTTTTTACTTTGCTTCTCTTTTGTCTTGCAATGATCCCATATTTTCCTAAAACATCAATTTGGATGGCTAGACGCCTTCTATTGCATACCATGCTGCTTTCACATTTGGCCTAAAAACCTGAAACGTTTTCTTGACGACTTGCGTGTGCAGAGCCAACATTGGTTATTACTTCTAAAATATACCCAAAACTTTATCGTAGGATGCAATCATATTAGTTTCCTTCTATTACTCCACCCATTATGTTTTGTAATTTATCTTAGCACCGAATAAAGCAGTGGTAATTACGGGTTAGTGAAACTCTTTCTACAATATTGACTACATAATCTTTATATCTTTGCACCAGATGACTAATGGCGACTTTCTTATGGGACGTTATTCATGATAAATACCTTACACATTTACAGCATGTTGTACCTCGCAGTAGTCATTACTCCAAATCTATTTGTAGATAAGAGTTAAAGTCTTGTTATACATTCTGTATTAATTTCCTATTACATCGAACGGTCTTATAGCGGAATTACGAATAGTCGAAAAGACGTGTATTACCCACATTATCTCGATACTCGTGTGTTTAATCCTTGCGGCTTGATTATGATCACCATAAGAGTTTCCTCTCTCACATACCAGGCTCAATTTCTAATTTGAAACAGGTAGAATCTACCCAATCATTTTAACAAGAACGAAATTTATTTGACACAAAGAACAGGAAATTAGTTTGAAAAGAATAGGAAATTAACTTGAAAAGAAAACACACACAAAGAAAAAGGCAAAATCACATGTCCCAAAATTTTACGATGGCAGGCTCGGTCTCCATGAAATGCCCACCAGATGTCAGAAGATCCTCAATCAGCCGAGGCCGATCCCTGGCATTGTTAGTGTAGAGCGGCTCCTGGACAGGAAATTTGAACCGGATGTAAGCACGATTGTTGTAATGCTTTTTTTCCCAGGAACCACACTAGAAGAAAAGTGGCATTAGCCAGTGGAAGTTGCGCTTGACCGGCCTTGAAAATAGCCTTCGCCTGTGCAAGGGCAAAGGAAGGGTCCACGTAGCGGCCCCGAAGCGCCAGATTTGTTTCGGCATGACATGCTTTTTCCATAAGGATGTCCATAGAACTGACTCTTCTCATCATGCGTTGGTAGAATTGACAAATGCCTCACATTCCGGAAGGCTTTGTTTATATAGTTGATAAGAGTGGAATTCCCCGGATGATGCAATATTGCATCACCTCCCATTAAGAGGAAACTTTGATTGAGAATTAGAATACAAAAAGGGGAGTATCTTACCGTAGGCTTTTTAACTACTAGAATTCTGATGATTACTGTTGACCTGGAAAACCACAAGATAGACGAAAGCCAAATATAGCTCTTGCCCACATTAAATCCCTGACATAACCAATTTCCCCGTGTCCCTTGGGAATAATTTTAGTTGTTAACTCTTTGAAATACTAAGAGGTTGCTTACCATCTTCAAGAATGCTATAAAAGAGGCTCATCCAATCAATATATTTTCCTGCCAGATACTTTAAACAGATGTCGTACCCAACCATTATATTGACACGTTCTTTCTTTATTCAACCTTGGCAGAAGCGAACTTCAAGCGAATAACAACATAGACCCTCACTCAACCTTATATCGAAATGTTGCTTCTGACTGATACACGCCATGATAAGGTCCTATTTTCACCTCTTTATACTTTTCACAGTATCAGTTTTACAAAAAGCAATTTCGCCTAGCTATCTCTTAGTTCAAACCTCTTCATTTGAGCCAACTATAGTTATTCTAATTTGCATTGTAGTGCATCGTCACGTTCATCCCACCTGGAGGGCCTATGCCAACTAATAAAATTTGATTTGACGTTTCATTCTCCTCAAATTACAGCATTTTCTCAAATTTTATAGCTTCGTAACTGATGGATATCCATTGAAAGTACTGTTTCGACACGTCAACCTCGAGAGCTGGATTGAAGTTTAGATAATGCTATAGGTTTTGCATCGACATGGGCATGCACTAATGCCTCTGTTGTCTGTAGTTTCTGTTTGATGCTCACTTTTGGGGAACTCATTGAGGAAAATTTTGTGATTTTCAGCTATTCCATTTCTTTTCTTTATAGTAACATACTTCATGTTTGGGGTTTGCGTAATTTTCTTACATGCGACCCCGTTCTGGATGTCCTTTGGTAATTACCTCTTTTTGAGTATTGACGCCAGATTTGGCTTTTTATCGTTTTTTCGTAAGTAGGGAGGTTTCGGTTCGTTGGGTCGTGTAATCCGGAGATTGTCTTATGTTATTTGGTACCTCTTCTGGAGCCACTGTTTTTTCTAATTGTTCACCTACCATATCGTCTTTGTTTGGGTATTAGGTTGACAAATCAGTCTCTTCTGAGTAAGATGGAATCCTTGTTGCTTTTCGCTTTCACATTTTCGTCAGGAGTAGCGTTTTGCGTAGTTCGTGTTTATTTATTATTGTTCGAATCTACGATACAAACCCTATATGAATATCCTATTCAGAAAGATTTTCGCTGTTCCTTGTTATTTATTGGGGATTCTCATAATCGAACCCAGAAGTTTTAAAACACATTTTTTTTCTCTCTGTAAGTTGGGTCCTACGGGCTTAGTGACTTCCTCTAGTTGACCGTTGAGTTGTTTTATTTTCTTGTCGTCCCTTATCCACATTTATTTCTGGCACACTGACCACTTTTTCAAGGTGTTTTACTTCGGACTCTTGTACCTTTTAACCATAATCGTTTGAACGTATTGACCGCAAATTTCCATGTGTCGGAATTCCTTGTGTTAACTTTTGAATTAAATAATATTTTAGTGAGACGTAAGTACGTCGAAGCACCATATGCATTCCATATTATATATGGACTATGTATACCCTTTATTTTGGCATTGTTTGAAGGGCAAACCTTCTTAACGTTAAGACGTTGTATTACTGTGAGCTTCGGGAAGTGTAGAATTTTGCAACCTTGGAAAATTGTTATTTTGCTACCGTCTCTCTAGGGAATTCTTTACTGCACACATACCTTTTAAATCTATAAAGTATATTATATTTTTTAATTGTTGTAATTCCCGTAACGATCGTCTAGATTTTCAAGTCGAATTTACTTAGAAATGTTTCGGTTCCTATATGTCCATTTCTTTACAAAAATAATTAATCAATGCAAATAGCCTTGGTCAAGGATTGGATTGAATTCCTTGAACCGTTGCTTAATTTTATTTTGGCTTATAGACTAGTTTTAAACACCATCTGCCTCCATGAAATAATAATATTATGTCGGTACTAGTTTAAGTTCAAGTGTTAATGCTTTTGCTATAAACTCATTTTAAAATAATTTATTGCCATCTGACAACTGTTACTTGACATTTTAGAAACCCCGTCTATGAAAACTCTGACCAGAACCAAGATTGTTTGTTACATGATTGTCCTTGTTTTTCTGTTGCAGGATACCTTGAGGAAAATTCAGACGGCTTTGGTTTTAGCGATATATATAGTGCCACTGTGGTCTTGACACGTGTGTCCGACCTGGCGACCATAATGACTGAGTGCACCCTTTGAAACCTTTACCACGGCGAATCCCACTGCGACACTAGACGCTCTCCTGTCTAGGGTACCTACCTTCGGTTGGCCAATTGCACATGTCGACCAGCCCACTTTTAGTTCGGGAGACCCATTTCAAAATGCCCAACACCTTGGAACATCCGCCGGAATTCTGTCCTCGTTGATATAGAGAGAAAGGGAAATGTATTCACATTTTATAAAAAAGGTAAGAAGCATAGTAATTGAATGTTAAAGTAACTAGAAGCATAATTTATTGCTTAAGAAGAAATGTTGATAGGATGATCCAGTCACTCATTAATAATTATCTCTTGGAAGAACAAAGTCACAATAAGATTTATGGGAGTGCCTGGAACGGTGTCTGTCCCATGATATCAAGAGGTATTTTGAAGTAAGATTTTATAGGTTCATTTAGTTATTATATTCAGGCATTTTTGGACGAGGATCATATAGAGTGAGCTAGGTGCATAAATCATTTCGAATCCGCATAGTACTATTAATTAGCTCACGCTCCTCTGGCTTTGGAAATTTCCATCGATACAGTTGTTTTTGGACGATGAAGCAAAACGAGTACCTTGCTTGTCGGATACTCGATCTCAAGTAGGAGACTATATAAAACTTACCCTCTGCTCGTAATCACAGTGTATTTGGCCCTTATCATCTTATCTTCCCCGGAACCGGACCGTATGGAAGAGGAGTAAGGATTCGATTCCTATAGTCAAGAGGAGACTTACGATTTTGACCTTATATTCACTCAAAGACACTATAGTGCATTAATAAATAACATACGATATTTTGTAGGGATGAAAAGAGGTCCCACCTTAACATACGATGTTTTGTAGGGATGAAAAGAGGTCCCACCTTGCTAGTAACCACATATAATAAAAGAGTGAATAGATGAGCAGGATGCTGGACGGTTGAACGGGAAGAGGTGATGGACTCCTTAGTCCAAGATACGACACTGATGTCCTGTGGCTGTAAAGGACTATTGTTTAAAACTCCAACCTACCGATTCCTATGATATCTATAGATATCATACCTATGATGCCGAAAGTTAAGGCAGTCATTAGGATTTTCGGACCTCTCGCAATCTCGTACAGGCGCCGTGCAGATTGTGTTCTCACTTCTTTGTTTTGCCGACCTCATTATCGTCATCACTTATCGAGCACCAAATTATCGTTTTTATAATAGGGAAATGGGACAGACACTCCCTCCATGGTGACTGACGATTTTTCAAACGTTTAGGATCAAACATTTTAGTAAATATTTTCGTAAATAACTATGTAGGGAATGTGACTGGAGCATCGATAGTACGTAATCAAAACATGCTTTTCGAATAAGATAGATAATTGACAGAATGATAGAAGCTCATCCTGATAATAGGTACGCAAAAGTATCAGAATTCCGATGAAAGTTAGACTCCAAAAATACCAGAAAGTCCCTCCAATCTGCAAATGGTCGTGTGGTATTGGCAAACTCGTCACTCGCCACTTCCGCAAGACCAGGCATGGAGATTTCTTTGGTGACGCTTAGAAACCTTCTTGCTAAAGGATTGGAGGACCACCAATAAAAAGTTCCTTTCCCCTTAACTATTACATTATTAACGTCTATAATAAGGAGATATTAAGTGAAATATATTGGCGAGACCAAACGTAGTAGATTATAACAAGAAAAGAACAAATATTAGAATTTTTGACCAATAGGAGATCAGTTCAGGATACCCTGACATCAAATAGGATTGTGTTGTTGTTGCTGTAGACAGACAGGGCATCTAGCAAAGGATTATTCATGGAATAAGACCATGAATACAAACAACCCAAGAATGATATGAAATAGCAAATGAGCTGTGTAAAAATATTAATTGTAGTAATCAAAGATGCCTATAATCTGTGATGACGGCACTGTAGAGATTGTCAAAGCCTTACTAAGTGATATCAGGAAAGGATTGTAAAGCTTTATCCTATGTGAGATCTCTTACAGAGAATGCTAGGCCATAAGCCATGCTATGCCGTATCTCTGAATAAATGGAAAACGTTGTAAGCAAATGGGCAACTATGAAAATATATGCTAAATCTGATCGATCAATCTCATCTAGCAAGACGTTTTTGAATGTTAATGACGATTGCAGTCTTATCTTGTAAAATGATTTTCTTGATGTATATTTCTAGCAACTGAATAAAAATACTGTATAAATTGATAAGCTTTTGATAGGATTTAGTGATTACCCTACAACAACCTTAAAGTTGAATTGATTTCAATAGTAAACGTATATATACCCCGAGAAATGCATTCGGCATCTATATTTGGTATCATGGATTGTTTCATTTTAGTGAAAAGTTATTTGCTGCAACAGTGGTTAAAGCAATTACGGATATTTTATGGAGGTGTCTAAAGTTTCAGGACAAGGACTTATTATACATCTACCCCAAGAAAAGGTAAGAAAATTACTAAGCAAGGCAAATTGATATATGATCTGTATGCCTCTCCACCTTATTTAATTCCCTCATCCAGATGTACACACTATCTACTCGTAGAGGAAATACGTGTTATAGAAAATGGTTATATCCTATTTAATCAAAAAATCGATACGAGAATTAGAAAGAGAAAGGAAAAAGCTATCGTTAGAAACACCCAATTATATTTACCTATACCAAGTGCTTTTAAAGGGATAACTAAAGCAGACCAACAATTGCGTTCTCTAAATATTATCCCTAGTAAAACATCAATCATAAAATTGTATCATATTACTAATTCAGACACTGGGTCATCAAAAACTGTAGGAGTCTATAATGGTAAGATAAATGAAATAGCAAAAAAAATCCCGATAGCAGTATTTCAAAACTTCCGTCATTAATACAAAATACTACTTGGTCAATGTATATAATAGAGGTAGAAAACGATGTTTTGTAATAGTGTTCAGCTATACACAGATTTAGTTTAGTAAAAATCTGTAACTTATGGTTAAACCGGAGGGCTTACTCTCTTCCTCCATGAAAAGAATTGAATTCGTATTTAACCCCTGTTGTTAACCCCTGTTGTTCGCAGTAACTTATGTTACGTGCTTTAACCTATGTTACCGGTATAAACCCTTGTTATGATGAATGTCGCAGTGCTTAACGGTATCAGAAACCATGAGTGAATACAATCCTATTTGTGATAAACTCAGCGCAAAGTCAAACGTTAAAACCGGCGGGACTAATTTTCTTAATTGTTAACTTGGGCGCGCCATGGGTAGTTCCGTTATAACCCAGTGCTCTGCAGGAGCTATCCAAAACGTGCTGGTCTTCTTTTTATAAGATGACTGCCACAGATGCCTTTAGAAATCAACTGTTTGTACCTCCAGCGTAGGGGTTGATTTACAAATCAACTGTTTGTACCTCCAGCGTAGGGATGGATTTAGAAAGCAACTGTTTGTAACTCCAGCGTAGGGTTGATTTAGAAACCAACTGTTTGTACCAGGAGCGTAGGGATGCCTTTAGAAAGCAACTGTTTGTACCTCCAGTGTAGGGGTGGCTTTAGATAGCTACTGTTTGTACCTCCAGCGTAAGGATTTGTTTCATAAAGCCAATGTTTGTACCTCCAACGTAGGGATGGCTTTAGAAAGCAACTATTTGTACCTCCAGTGTAGGGGTGGCTTTAGATAGCTACTGTTTGTACCTCCAGCGTAGGGATTTGCTTTATAAAGTCAATGTTTGTACCTCCAGGGTAGGGATGGCTTTAGAAAGCAACTGTTTGTTCCAGGAGCGTAGTGTGGCGGCCTGGAGATGGCCCCACATGAAAATAAACGGTCACCGCCAGATGGTGCCCATGAGTAACAAGTCACTGATTGTCACCACAAGCGAATTATCGTAGTTCACTTATCCCTATATAATGATAGTGCAACCTAGTAGTAGTAGAGTGAAGTCAGTGATGGATCTCTATTGCTGCTGGTTGCTTTCCTGTTTGTTAATGCCCCGAATTGCCATCTCTTGCTTGTGCTTGCCTAAGTAGTTCAATGCGATGCAGTCAACTGCAACAAATGGCGCCCGATAAGGGACCTAGGAGAAAGGCCATAAGCCCCTCTCAGTAACATTCTCCGTTGAAGTTTGTCTTGAACCAAAGGGCAAGGGTCAAACTTGTAAATTGAGAGTGAAAGTATGGATGATGAAAGTGATAGAACTTCAAGTTAATGGAGAGGGAAGGGATGTGGCGGCCTGGAGATGGCGCCACATGAAAATAAATGGTCAACGCCAGATGGTGCCCATGAGTAACAAGTCACGGTGATAGTCACCACAAGCGAATTATCGTAGTTCACTTATCCCTATACAATGACAGTGCAACCCAGTAGTAGTAAAGTGAAGACAGTGATGGATCTCTATTGCTGCTGGTTGCTTTCCTGTTAGTTAATGCCCCGAATTGCCATCTCTTGCTTGTGCTTGCCTAAGTAGTTCAATGCGATGCAGTCAACTGCAAAAGTAGGGATGCCGTTAGAAATCAACTGTTTGTACCTACAGCGTAGGGGTTGATGTAGAAACCAACTGTTTGTACCTCCAGCGTAGGGATGGCTTTAGAAAGCAATTGTTTGTAACTCCAGCGTAGGGGTGACTTTAGATAGCCACTGTTGTACCTCCAGCATCGGGAGTTGATTTATAAAGGCAATGTTTGTACGTCCCGCGTAGGGATGCCTTTAGAACACAACTGTTTGTACCTCCAGTGTAGGGATGCCTTTAGAACGCAACTGTTTGTAACTCCAGTGTAGCGTGACTTTATAAACCAACTGTTTGTACCTCCAGCGTAGGGGTTGATTTAGAAAGCAATTGTTTGTACCTCCAGCGTAGGGATATCTTTAGAACGCTACTGTTTGTACCTCCGGTGTAGAGGTGACTTTAGAAAGCAACTGTTTGTACTTCCAGCGTAGGGGTTGATTTATAAAGCCAATGTTTGTACCTCCAACGTAGGGTTGATTTACAAAGCAACTGTTTGTGCCTGCAGCGTAGGGATGGCTTTAGAAAGCAACTGTTTGTACCTCCAGCGTAGGGAGTCGATTTGAAAGCAACTTTTAATACCTTCACAAACTAACTAAAGCAAGCGTTGAACTTGAGACAAGCGGCCAACAGATATTCCACTGGCCACTCTAAATCGTTACAGCCCATCTAAAACGTTTGAACAGAGTAATGGGGAGATGATTTCAAAGAAGTCTGTGGCCGCACCCGAGATAAATAATTTTCACTTCTTAACGTTTTAATTTTAAAGTCTAGTTACTAGAGTAAAGGAATGTGATCTAAATGGATCGTATGATGATTTCTTATCAAAATTATTGTGCTCATTGATTAGTGAGAGAATTAACATTGCCGCTTACCATAGAGTGTAGTCGCGTATGCTCTGATAATAGAAAGTGAGAAATTTTTTTCTTTATTTTTCAAAACGCTAGTCAACGTCGTTGTTGAAATATCGAAATCTTTTGGAAGTTTAGCCGCTTTGGTACCAATTTCAGTATTGAGCGAAACAAAGCTATAATGAAATCATGCACAGACTTTGATCTATCCATTCGTTGAAAAGACAATTTACGTTCTAAATAACAATTTGGAAATTTCCTGTCTGCTACATATTTAAGAAATACATAATTTAAATCTAACTTATGTGGATCTTTCATGATTGAAAATCTCGCTGAGCCGTTGAAACAGGCCCGTCGCCAGGATACAGCAGGGGGGACCAAAAACCAAAAGGGGGGGGGGAACATTTTAAAAATACTGTACTGGATGTTTGCAGCAACCAGGTGGCCAAACGTGAAATGGGGGGGCACAGATTTCAAATGTGGGGGCCGGGCACCACTGGTCTCCCCGCTGGCGACGGCTCTGCGTTGAAAGGTGTTTGGGTCAAGACGCAGAATCCTCACAATCTTTGATAAAGCTAACATTGGAGCTGACTCTTTTTCTCTCGGAAGCTGAATCACCATGCATGCCCAAGTTGGACGACGATGTAGCTAATTTTTCAGCAGCTAGCACAGGTGATACGCGAAGATTGTGCAGATTTTGATCTTTCAAGGAACTGAGCGACCCACTATCTGATTCCTCGATCTCGGTACTTTTCTTCATGACGACACATTTCTTTTTTGTTCCACTGACACGTTAATTTCACTTTCCTTCTTTGCTTCTGTCTTTTTGTTATCATGACACTACGGTAGGTTTTACATATGTCGCTCTTTCTTGTCGGCAAATATAAAAAAATGTGGAACGTCTAGGTTTTTCTAAACAATATTTTTTCATCTCAACAATGTCGCCAGAAAACAAATGAATAAGAAACCTTTCAATTTCACATTTTTGCATCAGTTTTGATTGGCGTTTGAAGGCTTTGAATATCATTTGTGATTAGATGGCATTTCAAGTTTTGTCTTGGTAACTTCGTACAAGGTAGCCTATAGTTTCTGACGAGGGCGGGGGTGCAATTGCCGCCAGCAGTAATGTACTGAGTCATAAAAACCTTTTAATGTGGTTGCGATTTGAAAAATATCCGGGCTATCACGAATACGAACTCTATAAACAAATCATGGCACACAAGTGGTGTAGGAGACGGTGCAAGCTCCCTCACAAATATCTTGATTTGTTGAAAATTTGGGCAAAATCCTTCAAAACTTAGGCAAAATCTCTGAAAATCTGGGCAAAATCTCTAAATGTCTAAGCAAAATCTCTAAAAATCTAAGTGGAAATGGCTCCCAACGTTGTTTGACGTCAAAAAATGGCTCCCAACGTTTGCAGAAAAAAAACAAATGAAAACCCTTTTTTTGGAGGTCACACCAAAAAAGATCTTCATGATCTCTGTGGGAGAAAATTTGTAGATAAAAGTCGCACAACAACTTTTCGGCAAGTTTGGGGAAATACGGGCAAAAATCCTTTGCACCCCCAAAAATTTGCTTGCACCTGCACCTATGTGGCGCACAATATATTTTTATCAAAGCGAGGTCCCCAGATTGCATTTTTCCGAACAACGACCAAAAATAGTTTTGGCCCAACTAGCGTTGCTACTCAACAGCTATTAACTCACTGCTCAGACAGGCAGACACCGTTCAGTGTCAAGTACAGACCAAGCCGAAAAATTTAAAATAGAACACATGTTGCTGCTGTTTCAGTGTCCAAATACTGGAGTATTCGTACTGAGATGGGAGGTCTACAGCAACTAGTTAAACCTTACATCATGTGTTTTGTGATGTCGTTGAGTGACTTTTATTTTTACAAATTATTAGAAGTGATCTGTTAAAAATGTGGCATTAAGAAAAACTGCAGGCTAAATGTCAAAATGCAGATGATCCACAACCAATCACAAAGTTTCGAAAACAGAAGGGTGTTTCTGGAGCTAAACAACGTTACGTTAGCATAAATGGCATCAACGTTAATAGGCCTACGACAGACGCTCGTCTCGACCTGCTAATTGCGAGTTAAATCACTATACACCACGGACGTCCGCAGGTGGCTGCCAAAACGGGAACTTGCCTCCCCCTGGAAATTTGGACAAAGAACCAAAAATTCCTAGTAAACATGATGTCAGCAACCCTAATTCCGATTAATTGATTTATGTTTTGCAATAAAAGTTGACGCCCATGCTGAAGGGCCCCACTGGTCACCGTAGGGGCCACTAGCCAACACCAAGAAAAAAGTTAAGAAATGATAGTGAATCTGGATGTCGTGGATGTCTATTCTAACTACAAAAAACAAAAACAGCCTGAAAAACGCAAAGAAACAACAACCTAAAGAATATTAAACATAAGAATGTCAACTAAAGCGGACCAGTTTTTACATTTAGCTTGCCAGGGGGACGGCTCGCCTCCTTGCCCCCCTCCGTCACTTACGCCACTACCCAGACCCGTAACCAGCTTGGTACATCAGGTGGGGCGAAGTGTTTTCTGAGAGAGGCCTAAATTTTTTAAACTATGTCCAATACATTTTTCAAGGTGGGGAGAAAAAAATTTTAATGCACTTCCCCCCTGGTTACGGGCCTGGGCCTACCGCAGACTTAAATGGCACTATACCAAGAATCAAGTTGCATCCATAAAGAGTGGGACGTGGTAGAGCGCTGACAAAAAGCCCAAGCACGAGAATGTTGAGCACGTTTGACAAGGTTCTATAATAGAGGAAAGTAATCGTTTGTTGTAACGAGAGCACTTTTTGCTAAAAATTAGATTTATACGCCGCTTCGACTGAATTGTACAGCGTAAGGAGCATCTGGCAAAAATGAACAAGTTCCACAGAATGGCGGGGCCCAATGCAGCTGCGTCGTTTGCAGAACCGTCGCCAGAAAGTCTTCAACAGGGGGCTCTTCGTTTGTGAAGGGTGACCTGACATTTTGAAAGTTGACAAAGCTCCACTGATTTGGAGTGGGGTCACTTGAGCGTTGTTTGGGGTGGAACCCCCCCGTGTGAGGGAACTAGTTGTTTGCATCAGCTTAAGACCGGCCCTGCCTGCAGTAAAACTGATGTAACAATTTGCCTCGATTGCTTCGGAAGCATAATCCCTAATGGCATTGTTACGTCACGACTCAACGATTCGCCGCTCTGTGATCCTACACGGTAAAAAAAGATTTGTGTGGCAGCTCAAAATAGCTGCTCTTATTTCAAGAAAACTTGCAACGGTTATTCCAAAGGAACGTAATATTCTGCGGGACCGCGATGTTATGGGCGACGTGGCGATATAGCCGAAATCGAAATGGAATGCGCGTAAAATAAGTTTCAGTCGGGATCGATGTGAAAGCATCGTTATGGCCAAAGTATCAGTATAGCCGAAGTCGTTATAGGCGAAACAAACTGTATATGATTTGCAAGTTGACGTAAACGTGGGTTACATTGGTAAGTTTAACGAAACCATCGTATTTTGGTTAGTAGTAAAACTATATCCACTTTAAACTGGAACGATTGTAGTTTCAGACATTGTTACAGTTTATTTGTAAGGCAACTGCAACCTTCAACAAGAGTTCAAGCACCTCACGTAGAATATATCAACATGCTATGTTTTAAATACCAATGTTGAACTGAATTTTGGATACATCTTATCTCAAGATTATCACACACCGCAGACAAAGTGATTTTGGGGCGAATTACTTTCAGGTAAACGCGAGCGCAAACGAAGGTGCACGTCACACACAAAAGTGTAAATTATCACAACAACAATGATGAGATCAGAAAAGAAACGATTTCAGGAAGAGTGGCATAGCGGTAAGCCAGAAAAACGGTCCAAGTATGATCAATATGTTTTTGCTCTTTTGCGAGTTTTTATTGTGACAAAAATCATCTTGAAACTACACTGTCCAGTGTCCAAAGGCACAACACACCTGATCCGTTTTGCCCGAAATGGTAGCATTCAAAGATGCCCTCACCCTTGACATAAGGTATCTTTCAAGTTTGGGATCTTCATTTGTGATAGAAATTAAAGCACATGCTAGCACCATAGGGCTAGAACGAATTTGCTAAAAATAGACGAAAATTAGGCAGGTTTACTACTGTAGTAGCCTATACATCTGTCACACTATTGCACTAGTTGGCTACAGAACCAGGTGTTTGTATGAGAATAAAAATTTTTACTCTGTCCTGATCGTTCGTTCTGCATCTTGATTAAAACTGAAAAGTTCTCATTTTCGGAAATCTTGCGAAGATAACTTTTATCTGTGTGTCAGGCTTATGCAGATTCACATGGAAATATTTTCAACTACAGCAAAACTGTTTGTATGACGTTTAAGGCTAAGAGTGCAAAAAGCACAGTCACTCCAATAATAGCACATGGGTGGTAAAAATCTAAAATCTGTTAACCAATACAAATATCTGGGAGCTGTACTGGATACTGAACTCCCAGATGACAAAGACATTCAGAGACAACTGCGATAAAAATTTTGTGCAGCAAACAAGCTGCGAGCCTCTTCTCCCAATGTTCAAATGCAGTTAAAAATGTACATTTTCGTACATTTTGTACGCCCATGTATGTATCACAATCATGGTGGAATTTCAGAAAGACATGCATGCAAAGATTGCGTGTGGCCTATAATTTTGGATGCAGGGCTCTATACAACCTGCCTTGGAGAGCGAATGTTAGTAGTCATGATTCATCAGGTTCAATATAACATTCTTACATTTGAAGCCGTATTAAGAAAAAATATACACTTGTTTCTCGAAAGATGCAGAAGGTCTAATAGCGTAATGGTTGCCTGCTTTGATGCAGTCAGATTGTTTATCTTCTTCCTTATTTTTTGAAAACTACTACTGCATTTTACTTTGTGACTGAGTGCTCGGACATTGCAGTGTTTGTTCGTTTCAGTGTGTGCATGTCACAATGCATTCGTACTTTACCTGGGCTTGACCAGTTTAAGAATTTGCGTCCCACTCTGCAATAGTGCTGTACCAAGTGAACAAATAGTGTTAAGAATGCGTCAAACCCCAGGTTCGGCCTCCAACGCCGTTACAAAACTTTCTGTTAAGTAAGTTTCTGTAGCCCGGTGTCAAGCGAAATTTCTGACCTATTATTTTTTGTCAGTTATTTTGCTTCTCAGAGTGAAATATATTGGACTTAATCTTAGACTTCAATTAATTATTTTTCTTTTTCTAACTGTAGTATCAACCCTAAGCCGACATACTTACCTAAACACCAAAGCCTATGCACTAATCATCAGTTTTCTCAGCGTATTTGATATGTTGAATGTTTCTCTGTGCATGCGCATATGGCGTGAAGTCAGAAATTTCGCTTGACACTGGTGATTCAGCCTCCAACGCTGTTGTAAAACGTTCTGTTTTGTCTGTTTTTATTAACCCAACGTTGCGCAGAATGTGTGTGTTTCTATACAATGGACTTCGTGTCTGCGGGCAAAAATACACTATTATTATATGCGACTTTTTGCGAAAAAGTTGTACCACGCTTGATTAAGCACAATGACGTCATCGAATGAAATTTCATGAAAATTGCCCCCCCCGAAATGAAGAGCTGGTTGCGCCCCTGTCAGGTACCCACAAAAAGTTACAGTACGGAAACAATTTTACCATTTGAAAATTTTTGGACTTAGTCTTTTACCTCAATTATTTTTCTTTTTCTCACCCTAACCTGACACACTTGCCTAAAAACGAATCCCTCAGCCCTAAACATCTGTTTTCTCAGCTTATTTGATACGTAGAATGTTACTCTGTGCATGCGCACATGGTGTGAAGTCAGAAATTTCGCTCGACACCAGCTCCACCAAAAATGACCGGCTGCGGGGCTCCGGAGCCCTGCTTGAAGCATACAGATTTGTATTGAGCGACGGTGTGCACTAATTTTATCAATATGAAATCGCTCGTTCTAACGTGATTTCAAAGCTTTTGTTCAATTGTGACAAGTTGCCTTTCATAACAAATACATTAAAAACTTTTAGATTACAAGCGACATCAAGCAATTTCAATCAAAACCAGGTATATATGGTAAAAGCTGTTTCACAGCCTGCAAATCAAGTCAAGTCAAGCCATGTTTGTGCTGTAAGCACACAGCAATAGTACACATTCAATCATAAAAGCTTAAAACAAACAGTGCAAATCAATGTTTTTGCGTTTCTCGCTTTTGGAACAAACAATCGATATTTAGATCAGCGTGGTCCAAAGACTGGCACGCGGGCCGCATGCAGCCCGCGGACAGTTTTTGTGCGGCCCGCAAAAGCTTTCTGTATTCCGTAGATTACACAAAGTCATAAATAGGCCTACATTTTCTTAGCCACACAGCCCTTGCCAGTCAGACATCATTGAAGTGCAGGTCAATATGTAACAATTAGGGGTTAACAATATCATTTTACAATTTATGACGTTACAATAGCTAACCTCTAGGCTAGGCTAACACTACAGAACTCTTTGACCACAAAGCGTGCGCTTATTTTTTATCTTTGTTGCAAGCATAGACTCTGTAATCAATTTTCGAGTTAGATTAGAACAGTGTTTTTCAACCGGGGTTCTGCGGAACCTCAGAGTTCCCCGAGTGGCTTCCAGGGTTTGCGCCGAAACAGACCGAAATTGCCGGGAACGAAATTCCAACCACATTTCTATGCAGTTGCGGCAGTACCACTGATTCACAGTATCCTTGCCACTATAAATCGTATCGAAACATCTGTTTATCCATTGCTTTGACTTATTGCTACCTTTGTATTCCGTCATGTGGGCTAAGGCGTGAATTGCCACTGTACGTAACTCCGTTTTTCCGTAATCTTTGTATTGCATGTGGGACTGAGGTTATCTAGCTAGGCTAGACTACGCTGGGGTTTCTAACTAAAATAAATCATGCATTTTGATGATTTCATGATAAAGCATAAATGCGACGTTTGTGGTCCATTACAGAAAATAGGATAGACAATTTGCATAGCGTTCCATGAGCAATGCAAACATTTGCGGAAGGTTCCGCTGCAGCAAAATGATTACAAACGTTGGACTACAAGATGTGCATTGTGGAAGTAACGAAGTGATATTTAGTCAAGTATAGCAATTTAAGAAAATATTTGTGTCAAAGAGAAGTGTCAGAGAAAAACAGAGAGTTAAATTCTAACTGGGAGCAAACCACAGTGGCTTGTGAGGTTGCAAGTTATATCCGTTCCAAAAGAGTTTTCATTTAAGGAGGCATTACAGCAACAAACACGAGAAAACATACGGAAAATACCACGGAAATCATAGGGAAGCATTTTGAAATAACTGAAGGGTAACCAGGTCCGCAAACGGGGGGGGTGGGCAACTGGGAAATTGCCACCGCGTAAAAGACTTCTCACTGAAGATGTGCTCCATGTTCGTAATTTGCGAAAGTGCTTTCTAAATTAATACGCGATTGGAAAACGATACACGAAACAGTATGGCTCCTGAATGCCTGCTTAGCGTCTGCCGACTACAAAAATTAAAGCGGGAACTAACTTTATAACCAAAAACAAGAAACAAAAATTTGTTAATTGAAATCTATCAGAACAGCAGAAAAGTCTTTAAATCAGGCCCGTAACTAGGGAGAGTGTAGGGGGGCTTCTCCCCCCCTAGAAAAACTTTCTCCCCTCCTGAAAAAAAATATTGGACATTGTTTAAATCTATTGGACATAGTTCAAAAAATTTGGACCCCTCTCAGAAAAATCTTGGCCCCTCTTGGTGTCCCAAGCTGGTTACGGGCCTGCTTTCAATTGCAATGGAGTTCGCTTTGCGGCCCGCCAATTTTTCCTCCAACCGTAATGTGGACCTTCATGCTTGCAGTCTTGGACCATCCTGGTTTAGATAAATGATAATGATCAATCTCTGACATTTCAATGTTGCTTTTTACCCCCACCATCAACAGTTGCAAACTTTTGTTATGATCTAACCGTGAACTCTCTGATTATAAGTAGCAACCATATTTTATGTAACACTCGATAGCAATGACGCCAAACACAAACTGAAGTAGATTAAATTAAGCCCTACTTCCAACAAGCATGTGAACGATGCGAGGCTGATTTAAGCCAGTGTCAGAACATTTCAACGCAGTAGATATTTACCAACTGCACAACCACCCGCCAAAGGTGTGTAAAAGTTTTAATCTATTGGCATTACGACAGGCAAATGCGGTTGATCAGATTTAGTTTGTGATGGTGTTGTTGGAAATGAATCATACTTCAGCCACACTGTCTTGACTTCCGAAGTAAATTTGGATAATTATTCCAGGGTATGCATGGATGCCTGCATAAGTCCTAGAAAGGGCCAGTTGAAACACAGACATAGCACTTTGTTCAATTATCTGCAGTATAACCATGCTTTGATCAGGTGTAGTGACGTAACTAGAGGTTTGAGCCATGGGGAAACTAACCTGAAGGGAGCCCACTGGCTAACACTGAGAAAATAGTTGAGAAACAATAGCAAATCCGGTGTTGAATGTCTATAGAAAAAAACCGAAATCACCGGAAAACACTCCGAAAAACGCAAAAAACAACAATAGTCTACTGAAACCAGAAGAATATAAATACCAAAATACAAGCTAGGTAGGGGCCCGGGTTTTAGATTTAGCTTGGCAGGCGTGCGGTTTGCGCCCCCGCGCCCGTCAGTTCTGCCACTGATCAGGTGCATTTAAAACATCAACAGCCACAGATTCTTTTGGTAGAGTCACAGTACAGCAAACGCAGGACGCAGCCAGCGTGCTTTGAGTATATTGGAGGCCCCCTTGGATCTTGAAGCCCTAGGCTTAAGCCTATATAGCCTATAGGTAAATCCGGCACTGGGTGCACCTTTAAAGTTGCTGTTTTTTTAAATATGAGTTATTAACATTTGAGACTTGACACATCAGCTGTCATAAAGCTCTTATCCTATGCCGGATTAACAATAGTAGCAAATGTAGCAATTGCTACGGGCCCCGCATATTTGGGGGCCCACGCGGTCTTCTAAAATAAATCTTATTTATTACATTATATGTAAGATTATTTTCAGTCTAAGAAGTCAATATTTTGCTAAATTTGCCATAAGTAGTAAGCGAAGGTTTTCAATTGAACGTTGTCTGTGTCCAGAAATTCTTGTTTGATTCTTTTTGTACAGTTACGTAACAAAAGGCACAAGACTACGGTGAGCAGTGTTGCCGTTTTAGCTGTTATGCTGCTAAATATAGCAGGACTTTCTCACTGTTAACTGTAAAATTTTGAATCTAGCAGTGAGCTGGTTTTCTAGCAGGGTTTTACCAACCGCTTGGTAGGTTTAACAGGTAACAAATTCCTGACCAACAACCGTTTTCAACAGTTTTTCAGGATGAGAATTTTTACACCTTCACCAAAAATGTAGGCCTACTCTTCTTTATGACGTTTTTAATTGGGTAACACCAGGACAAAGTGCAACCAGCTGCCTGCAATTATTTGGAAATTTTATTTTGATGCAAAGAAGCTGCTGCAAGCAGATGATTGCATCATAATAACAAGTAATTAGATGGCTTGGTGAAGCCCTAATGCTTTGCTTGTGCGCTTAGTGAGCGCGTTGGGTTGAAGACAACATTGGTAGAATACGTTCTAATCCCACGGCACGATATTTTCAAGTGGTTCAGTTGCACTAGTAAGTAGTAATGTCTGGTAAAAAACTTCCTGGTAAAACAAAACTGCCAAAAGTTTCGACATATATGGTTACAAGATTCAGAACTTAAAAGTGGGCTCAGTGCCTATAGTCTTACTGCCTACCCTGCCGATTAAAGAAAAGTCTTTTACGAAGTTTGCAGTAATGCAATCATAGCGAAATAATGGTGAGCTTAAAAGGCATAACTGGTAGCAGATGCACTCAGATAAGAATACAGAAGTTTTTGCATGCCCCGTAATGTAACACTAAGTTTTAAGTTACAAAGACCAGACGTAGAAAGTTGTAGGTCTGAAGCTACGCTCAGATTGGTTATCGCTGAACATTGTTCTACTGTATGAAAACATGCAACCGTTTGGAAGAGATCGTCAAGAACTGCGTGTCATACAAAAAACGAAGTAAGCTGCAGTGACGTTGCTCAAAATATTGACTGAAAGACAATTGTGGGCCGAAAAGTGTATTGGCCAAGACCGGCATTTTCAAACCATGCTTATTGAGAGCGAGTGCAAAAGGAAAAATTGAATTGTATAACTTTATAGTTTTCTTTTCATCATATTCAAATAACAGATTTTTAACAGAATTTCACTGCTTTTAGCATAGTTTTGCTAAAAATCTGTGAAAAGACTTTTAGCAAATTCTAGCAGTTTTTGTGACACCATGTAGCAGATTTAGGTCAAAACCATCTGGCAACACTGGCGGTCAGCACGATAGACTCAAGACCAAGTCCGTAACCAGCTTGGGATACCAGAGGGGCGAAGAGTTTTCTGAGAGAGGGAAAAAATTTTTAAACTATGTCCAATAGTTTCAAAATATGTCCAGCACATTTTTCCAAGGGGGGAGAAATTTTTTCTAAGGGTCTTCTCCCCCCTGCAACCCATGGATACGGGCCTGCTCAAGACTGTCATGTCACGATGCAACTGGAGAAAGCATGCAGAGAGTAGTCTAAAGCTATAGTAACACGGTTGCCTTACCCACACACTTTATGATTTAGCAGGTGTTGTGATGTTTTTTAAAACTTAGGGGGCCCCGCGCTCTGGAAATGCTACAGGCCCCGCGCTACCTTAATCCGGCACTGCTCGTATCCACCCCTCTTTTTCATTTCAAGCTCCTACGTCTGAAACGCCCCGTAATTTATTGCGTTTTTTTTATTTTAATTACAATTTTGATGACAGCAATTGGCGGCAGGCCGAAGCCTGAACTGTGCTTCTTGCCGGGGCGGTTGAGTATGAATTATATTTGCAAAATGCTTATTCGTATTGTGGAGGGCAGCTCGGGCTTTGAACGGATGAGATGAACCCAAGTAAACGTCTGCGTATTTGGCTCATTCATATTCCCGAATTGACAATCTTTCGTTTGAAATTATTTTCGAATGCGAACTGATAGTTGGACTGGAATTCACATTCAATGCTCTATGGCAGCGGTTTTCAATGTAAGGGTCGCGACTTCCAGAGGCAGTGTTCCCTCTGCGGTGCGCAAATGCGCAGTGCCAAGATGGCACTGCGCATAGTGCGCGAGAATGAGATTTCACTACACAAAGTGTTCTGTTGGCACTACCAACAGAACTCTTTCGTAGTGAAATATCATTCTCGCGCACTAGCAACAGTCCAGATTTAATATCGTATATATACCGCATAGCCTCTGTAACGCTTGAAACGCTTCACTGCCTATGTGTTTACATGGTTGCGCTACTGCATGCGCACTAAAACAAACATGTGCTTAGTGAACATTTCTCAGAGGGAACACTGCCCAGATGGGTCATGAACCATTTTTGGAGTGGTCGCGAGTAGATTTTTGATGCACGCAGCTGTATTACTTTTGGTTTGATCGAGCTTTAGATGGGGTCGTTGGTAATAGTGGGTTACTGTAATGGATCGCGGACTCACGGTACAAAAAAGGTTGAAAACCGCTGCTCTATGCAAATCTGTTGCTTCAAAAAAAAACATTTAATCTGATATGAATTATGTTTAAAAATACTTATTGCCTAATTGCAGAGAGCAGCTCGGACTCTAACGGATGAGCCCGAGTAAAGCGCGAGGGAACGAAGTCGAGAGAACGCTTACTGCGAACGATAGTTTTTGATTCAGGTCACCTGCAACATGAATGCCAAAGGCCAGACATGGAACGAAAATACTTTAATAGTAACAAAGCCCAATGCATAGACCCCAAGTTAGCAACCATAATCAGTGGAGTGTGTGGCGGCACAAATACATTAAGCAATCAAGCTTGCATTCTACAATATTACAAATCGTAATCAAAGACTCTGGCTAAGCCCGAGACACCACTGATTAAGTTACTTTGCACAACTAATGTCGAGTAAAATACCTTGCCGATAGCGCTTGCCGCTATTGCGATTCGTGAAGGGAATACGCTTTGAGTGGAATGCCTCGACCTTTGGCAACTTATGATGATGGAGGGAGTGCGCTTTGAATCAAACGGCTCGACTTCCGAAAGCCGAGCAATGCTGTGACCTGCTGCGCTGAAAGTTGAGTCGCGCTTAGCGGAAGTTTTTCATTAACTCCTTAAAAATTGCAAAAATTGATAGAGTTGCTGCGAAAAATTTCCTGCTAGCATGTCATATTTCCCCGGAATGACATTCCCATATTCCCCACTTTTTCCTGGCCTGATTCGTTGATTAAAGTATGTTCAAAGAAAACCTTTCATTGATTTAAGCACTTTGCATTAATGTAAGATTTCTGCAAGCAAGATTTCATAGTCTGACCGAAATGTCTCGAGACTGAATCGGCCAGACCGAAACGACTCAGACCGAATCGGCCAGACCGAAAAGTCCTGCTCCGTTTTAAACCCACCATAATCAAAAACCGACTTGTAACCAGGCCCGTAACCAGCTTGAGGCATCAAGGGGGAAAAACATTTACTAGGGGAGGTCTTCGCCCCCTGGTTACGGGCCTGCTTGCAACACACCAAAGGCACCATGCAGTGAGTATAATGATAGGCTATGTTATTTTTGTAAAGAAAGTTGCGCGATTTGTTTGATGCATAAATTAAGAAATTAATATGAGATCAATCTAAAGTTGTTTTTTTTAATTACTGCAGATGACTTGCACAGACAATGCGGGACGTGCTGTTGATAACTCTTTAAAAATGTATTGAAATCAAGCGCGTCACCAATGGGTTCAGTGGTGCCACTTTTTCTATTTGCATTTGGTGTAGCCGATGTGATGTTGAATGTTTTATTGAAAAAATCAAGTTTGTCGAATCATTTGCTAAACTTTTGGAAATTTGCTGAATTATGATGTAACCTGACAATCGTAACTAATGATATCCCTTTTCCAGTTACTGCCTGAAAATTTAACTGCAAAGAATTTGAGCAAATAATTTGGAGAATTTCTTTTTTGTCTTTGTTTATCTTACTGGTTTGGTTTCGCAACAACGGCTTGCATTGCGTGATGCTTGTGATATCTCCTCATGCGTTGTTTGGGTCCTTCAACAACCTGTCGACGAGTTTTCTTGGATTCACACCTGCATAGCGCAGTTTGGAAAATGTGCAGTAGGGTCCAGGGCCTCTGTGAGAAATTTTACCAGGAGGAAAGGAGACCGATTCCCGACGCCCTAGCTTCTGAGACCCTCGTCAATGTTTGTATAGTAATCAGAATACAGATAAAACAGCTACCATACTAAGATTTAGAAATATATTGATTGTTATATGGGAAACTGACTTACGCTAATAAGTTTGGCTTGATTACAGAAAAACGTGCGTACTTTCATCCTTCCAGGGCCCAGTATCTACCCGGCCCGGGTGTGATGTACCTCTTGAATCCCCTCTCGTAGGCCCTCGTAGCGTCGCGAGTGTCTGCGACAGCTGAAGGCCTGGTGTGTTCTGGCATCTCAAAATCTAAATTCCAGTTTAACTGTTTTCACACTGAGAAAATTGGCTAGAGTCACTACCTCACTGGTGAAGAAGTCACAGCCTTACTTTCCAAAACAAAGGAAGGGTCTTGTTGGTTCGAAATAAGTAGTTGCGCGTGTTAAATCTGGTTTTCTACCAGCAACTGAAAATTTAACAGCTGTTTGATACAAACGAAACACGAAATGAGACCACTTGCGAAAACGTTTTCGGTAAATGCAGTGTCAAGCGAAATTTCTGACCTATTATTGTTTGTCAGTTATTTTTCTTCTCTGAGTAAAGGAATAAAGTTTGGAGATTACTTTTTTGACGTGTGTTGTGTAAATTAAAAGTTTTTGGTTAGATGTCAGATACCCACAACAAGCTACAGTACGGGAATAACTATAACCATTGAAAAATATTGGACTGAGTCTTACACCTCAATCATTTTCCTTTTTCTAACCTTAACATAAACCCTAACCCGACACACATACCTAAACAGCAAACCCTAAGCCCTAATCATCAGTTTTGTCAGTTTGTTTGATATGTAGAATATTACTCTGTGCATGCGCACATGGCGTGAGGTCAGAAATTTCGCTTAACAGCGGAATAAGTTACATATAATATTTGTATGCGTTCTTCCGCCTCCGCTGCACACCATCGCTAACCTCTGCTGTACTTATGGAACAAAACGCACGCCATTATTTTGACACTTGGCCATCACGATTAGTGCACCTTGAGAAAATTAATGAATACAAATCTGCTCCGAAGAACAGTAAAGATACAGAAAACTTCAAATGATAGTTTTTTGTCTACAAACACAACAAATGTAGAGCGGAGAGGAAAAACACATTGAAGTCGCATTCAGCAGACGTGTGTCAACAATTCCGTGGTATTAGGAGTATTTGCTCATCGAAAGCTCTCAAGGAAATACAAAGACATGGTGGAAATCACACGCGTCATTATTGGTAAAAACGAGTTGTTGTAACCAACAGTAGTTCCTTATTTCTCGGAAACACAAAAAAGCATGAAGCTGTTCACCAGTGGCGTATCTATGCAAAGCGCCGCCTATGGCAAAGTTTAAATGTGCGCCCTTCCCAATAATTAACACATTAGATATAGGCATAATTTTAACGAAAGACAAAGCATGTAGAAAGTAAATGTTTTAAAACGGAAAATATTTGTGTTTATTTTTGCTTTTCAGCAAAGAAAATATAAATTATCCATAAGGACTACAAAATACTTCAATACCCATTTATTTTTATTATGAAGAGCACCAAGACATTCAAATGACATCGTTATCATAATTTATAGGTCCACATAGTGTTGCTGGACAAAATTGTATATCTTACAAAAAAAATCAAACAACATATTGCAACTGCAAACGACAATTTATTTTTAAATGGAACGCATTTAACTTCAATTGCGCAATAAATTATTATTTAATGCAAGTCATGCATCTCTTGTGTTCGAAAAACACAATTCTATCGAAACATAAATATATCCAGCCTTTTCCGGTGAAAATTAGAAAAAATGTCAAGTGAAACGACACTTCCGGCGCCTTTATCGACGCAAAGTCGTCTATGATTTCATCAAAGTAATCGTTTGCTATTTCGTCCCTTTCTATTCTCATCAAAGCTAGATCACACAATCTGCCCTGAATTGTTGTAAATCATTGAGACCCGGAGGTATGAAAGGACCAGTTTCAGTTTAGTGAAAGATCGCTCGCAGCTTGTAATAGATACTGCTATCGTCAGCATTATTTGCAAAGCAATTCGAAGAATGTCAGGACTTCAGGACGCGATAATTTTAAGTTGCACGACTTGAAACCAGCATTTTGCAATCTAGAATCTTCTCGCATAATTGCTTGCCTTCTACATCTGAACTGTACAAACTCCGAAATTGTCACACGCAGATTTTAGTTGTTCACAGTCAGGAGTTTTTCATATCAGTAGCGTAGCCAGCCCTAAATTCTAGGAAGTCAACAAATATTTTGAATTTAAATGAGCAACAGTACTTGGTTTGGGACACCGTGTCTCGAAGCACAAAACGTTAAGATATGCTAGAAATTTTGGGGGTATGACCTCTATGTCCCCCCTGGATACGCCAATGTTTTACAGGGCCTCGGACATCGAACAGAAAGCCACAAATTTGGACAGAAAAAGCTCACTTTAACTAAACTTACAAATCTTCTTCATGAATCAATATTTTTGCTTAGGTGGTGCGGCAATGATACTAACTGCTAATTTTTCGAGGACTCTCTACCTTCACTTCTGGACTGGGGCATTGTATTCAGCCTAATTATTATCGAACACTAGTGGCCATTGAAGACGTTTCGCAAAGTCGGACTGGGCCGCAGCAGTTAAATCTGTAGGACCCCAACAGCAGTTTTTTGCGTAGCAGTCAGATTCTCACAGCCGTGGACTTAACTCGTGTCAGCCAGATTCTGACTGATATCTTCTTGCCTTAAATGCAGCAGTAAGGACTGAATTATCCTTTTTTATAGCGTAAGAAGGACGAGGTCTCGTAGCTATGGCATGCGAGCGTTCTTGTTCAGTCACAATGTCTGAGGGTCGTGTTATGTCACAATACTACGTTTTGTCATAATACTTGTGCAAAAAGCCCGACTTAGTGCATTACGTAGGGGCGCTTTATTGATACAGCTTTGCTGTATATGAAAATACGGGCCCCAAATTGAGGTTCAAGGAACTGTAAATAAAAATTTAATCTTTTGGCAAGCTAATTTTTGCGCCCCCATCAAAGTGGCGCCATGGCATTTGCCATGCCTGCCATACCCTAGATACGCCACTGCTGTTGACATCATTTAGCAAAACATTCTTATGCAAAAAGCAGTTACAAGATACACGACGAAAATAGTCAAGAATTTGTCTTAAGATGTCTTAAGAATCGTATCTTAAAACACGGAGAGTTTGTTGTAACGTTTGAACAAAATCCAAGGAGAAAACAGACATCTCGCCCATTAAAAGGTCTCCAGACATGGGTTTGTTCATGACGCACAAGGTGTATTTGCTGTTTTTCAAAATTGTATTCCTGTATTTAAAGTGCTGCGCAATGAAAAACATTTCTGTGGCGTTGTCAACGTCACCATAAATTGCTTTGTCTTGCTACACCAAAAACAACTTGAAGAGAAGAGCTTTGAAAACATCGAAAAAAAGTAACATCTAGCGTAGGTCGTATAAATGTGTTGGTCTTTTGCTCATTTCTTTCCAACGTTCCATAAGTTGAGGGAAGCTTCAGACACCTTTGAAGAGTCTTCGCAAATTTTTTCGGACCTACCATAATATTTGTTAAAAAATGTATAAATTTTTGATTTGAGCATCAAAGCAGTAAGAAGCTACACAGTTGTATTTTCCATTTTCTTATTTATTTCAGACGTGGCACAGCATTGGACAGCATGCCTGACTAGATTTATTGATCGCATATAACGCGACGGATGTGTTTAACGACCATTGGCGGCAGGCTGAAGCCTGAATAATGCTTTATGTCGGTGCGGTTGCGGTGAACGCTCTTACCCAAGGAGCGCTAAGGCGAGTCAATCAGTGGCCGCGGATCGAACATCCAACCTTCCAGTTGGGAGGCGGACACTACCACTGAGCTAAAAAGTCTGCCTAGATTACATGATAAAGATAACAACCGTTTGCTTTCGTGCCATTCGACACCATCCAGATGCTAAAACCAGGTAACGTGTTACTTTCGAAGTAAATACGTTTATCATGACGCCACTCCCGGTCCGGCACTCAGGTCATAATTTCCGGAAAATAACTTTCTGGTATCTGTGCGATTTTTGCCAATTTCCCTTTTTAACCGATCAAGATGATGAAGCAGGCCGCACCAAACCCGGTGGCATAGCCAGCCCAAAAATTTAGGGGGAGCCAAAAATTTTGGGGGTGCCAAAATGTTTGATTTTAGGCGAATAACACTATTTTCTTGGGAAAAACGCCTCTCAAAGCACAAAATGACTATATTTTCTAAAAATTAGGTGGGGCATGGCCCCTTTGGCCCCCCCTGGCTACGCCTTTGACCAAACCTTGTCTGTATCGAAATTGAAATTATAACTGTTGCGAACATTAAACTGCCCGATTTGGTATCTTTCAGAATCTTTTCTCTGATGAGTTTCGGCGAAACAATTAATTTAAATTTTCTCAGGCGGATTCATTGTAATAATTGACTTCTTAGCAACCAGAAGGTTTTACAAAGCATGCAGGAATACATTTTCTTTGCCAAAGGTGGACCCTAGCTATAGAAAGAGGTGGTGATTACATTGCGAATTAGGGATGTGACACTTTGGAATGCAGCTTAATTTGATGTATGGTTTGCTTTGTGGTGTTCTCCAATTTGAATAAAATAAACGTTCCTTGACGTTTTGAATCGTACTTGTTACCACAGGCTTTGGTTAGAGATTGCTTTCTTGCAATTTGTCTCTGCTGTCGGCGATTTTAGGAAAAATCATGGATCAATTGTTCTAATTTTTAATTAGGTCGCGGACGTTCTTTTTAGGTCGTCTTTTTTCCTTGTTTCGTCGCAGCTGTCGTCTTCTTTCCTTGTTCATTCGCAACGTTTGCTACTTTTTTCGCATCAGTTTTTTTCGAGTCCCGCTTTGTTTGACAAGTGTGTTCTGAATCATGCGCCCGATGTTCATCCATCTTCGACAAGGGATTATTGGCAAGATTTTTCTCATCGACCACAGGAGATGATGGACACGAGTTTCCATCACCAGTTTCAATCCTTTCTTCTAATTCTTCAGGTGCAACTTTCTTTTCATTTTCCGGCGAGATTTTGTGTAACTTGAAAAGCAATGTTTTTAAAAAATGCTCAGTAAATCACAAGCTCAGAGGCGTTTCACGAAAGGTAAGATTTATTTAACATTATAGCAGTTTTCCGCAACTTAAAATTTTGTCTTTTTTCCAGCTTTCTCACACATTACTTGAAATAAACGAATCGCAACATATTTTTGTGCAGAATATTTGCAGCACTTCTAATGTGTCTTTGAAATCAGATGGCATTTAAAATAATTCAAGTCAAGTCTGAATCAAGCATTTGCATAAAACTGCCACCTATTTTAGCATGACCGGAAATGTGGGATATTTGTACCTGAGTAGGCTGTCAGCATATTTGCAATGTCAAAGCAGCGATGCTCTATTGAAAATGATATGCTTTCCCACAGCCACTGAATTTGAAAACATTTTTGATGAAATTTTCACGTAAATTGCAACAATAACGTCATAATTTTGGTGCCATTGAAAAAGTTGAGGATACGCTATTCCCATTCAAAAAGCTAGGAGGGCGACTTGCCCCGCCTTTCCGACTACAACCTTAATCATCGAAATTTATTGGAAAAAGTCGTTTTGCTGTAAAAATCAATCCTACTGGTGTTATTCAGAAAGTACCACGTAAGCATCTTCAACCGTCATACGTTGCTTTTGCATACACATGGTGTCTCCACGTTTCTACCTCTTTGTTGATGATTGCTCGGCATTGCTGTAAGCGTTTGCATACAAATGGTGTCTCCACGTTTCTACCTTTTTGTTGATGATTGCTCGGCACTGCTGTAAAAACTGTTCGTTGTAAGTCAAAACAACAAAACCCACGGCTACCTTTTTATAATACACAAATGCTGCAGTTGCCACACCCCCAACGACCAGGACTCCAACAACAGATCCAGCTACAATCCCTGACGTCGCACCAGAGTTGCTACTATCTGCTTCAAACTCGAACTCAGCATCTCTATCCGGGTCCGTGCACATGTCATTGGTGCATGTGTCGTTTTCTTCGCATGTGCTGCACGCTTCTCCAGCCGTGTAAAGTCGATTTGCTTCGTTCCTTGACGTATTAACTAAAACATAAGTCCGAACTGTACAGGAGCGGTCTCAAACTCAAATTGCTCTGAAGGTCAAATGAGGACAAATAAAGTAACCCGAGGGCCGCAATATGACGCTGACGCAGCAGTGGCGGTACCCGAACCTTACCAGAAACAGCTTTTACAACTTATTTCATGCGAAAGGCATCATGAGTTATAGCCAAATCATTTCTAACCGTCTCTACGTTCGTTTAAAAGGAACTTGTTCACTTGCAAGCCGAGCACTTTAAACACCGGTGAATAAACTAAATAACGTATATGTTACTTATTTGAAAATTCCCAAAAGCATTGCGGGCCGCACAAAACACCCTCGCGGGCCACATGCCGCCCTCGGGCCGTGCGTTTGAGACCCCTGCTGTAAAGTATTCTTGAAAATGTACTGGCAACGCATAATGCTTCACTGCATGTTCTGTGTACGCATGCACTTCTTTTTCGTTTTCTTTTTAACTAACAAGACAACCACATTCTGTCAGAACTTTCACAGTCAATTGCAACGATTGCAGGATGGCACCCTATGGTCTGAAAATCGACAACAGAGATATGTTAAATATTTTAAATCGACTTATAGACAGAATAGTGCAATTCTGTGAAAAGTACGTCACATATACGCTGAATTAATTTCAAAAGACTGCAGGTCAATTTTATATTTCGTGTATTTAGAAAAGTTTGAAGTATCTGAAATTTTGCTTGTAATCAAGAAATTGAAACAAAACGATTTATTACAATTTTGCAAACAATATCTCAGAAAGATAGCAATTAAAACCAAAGAAACAAAGCAAACGTCATGACATGGACGTTTCCGTAAACACTATTACTTCCACCCAATTCGGTAAAATGTGAGTGGAAGAAATCTTGCTACAAGCTTTTGTATCTACTGTAGTAGAGGGAATAAAAATATTGCAGAAGAAAATTTATTTCGATAATTTGGTTAGTACGGAATAAAACAAAACAAAGTCATGACGGTGTTCTGAACTTTTTGATTACGAAGTGGAACAGGGTTGTACCAGTATCTTACAGCAACATTCTGCAGGAATTCACTACGTTCATGTCGATTTATCTTATATCATACGCACGGTTCCCACTTCTGGCAAATTTAATTTGTTTAAAGATTGTTAAGTTACAATAAATCTAAGCAAACCGTAGTGTACTTGTTCATTACAAAACCAATCGCTGTTGCAACAAATCGCTAACGTTGTAGTTTAAGTAAAACAAAATCTTTTTCTGAAAGATCATGGCTGCAAAAGTTCAATTGATGATATATAATTCATGATATACCGTGGTTCAATTAAACAACTTAGAATTATCCACTGGTCCATTCTCAGTTATAACAGAACCTATGCTTTGTGAAATGACTAGAAAACTCGCTGAACTTGGATTTCTTGCTAAATTGTAATTGAAATAATAACGCAAACAAAACAAATTTTGAATCGAATTCGCTGTACTGGTAAATATACACTGTGTTTTTAAAGCAACATATCAACTTGTTTTGTTTTAGGTCTGAGTGTGAGTTTCAGGTTTACTGGTGTTTCGTACACAACAATTATTTTTGAACTAAATAATCATACCCTAAATGTTGCTAATAAAACAGGAAAAGGTCTCTTCAAATAACTTAACCAAGCCTACCTTGTGGTCCATATAAGCACATGTAAAATATAACTTCGTTGACTGTATCCGCTCCAGCAATCATATCCTTGCAGTGACTTGCTCCGCATCTGCATATGCATAATTAAAGGTGTTCAGGTAAAACCAGTGCAAATGCAATCTGATACTGTATATAAATTTCATATTTTATGCTCTGCGCTAAAAGTTTTTGAACTTGAGTAGCTATCGTTGCTAGTTAAGTTGAGCAGCTGACCCAGCAAAATACGATAGAAAAATGCCTTTCGATAAAAATACTTTCATCATCATGAAGATCCATTCCCTGAAACAGGAAAAAGAGCCAATGCGCAGGCAGTCTTCCAACGTTTTCTATAATAGGGAAGCTGCAAGACACGTGAGTGTTTAAATTCATCCAGTCCTTGAGCTGGTCCAAGTACATTTTTCCTGAACATCCTCGTGCGTTCTTTCCACAAATTTTCCCACAAATAGCTAGATGTTCGAGCTGTTGCGACCAGATGTTCGAGCTGTTGCGACCAGATGTTTCCAACAAATTGGAATTGCCGCTTTTTTATTGTATGTTTTTTTTAAAGCTAATTACGAATTTTAAACAGTTGAAGATACTCCGTGACAGTAATTCTTTCGAAACGAGTGTTTCAGTCATTATTTCCATGGTTAGGTGCACAACCGAGAAGATGATACCGAACTTGTAGCAAGGTGCAATGAAAAGTGGAAGTGGTTATTGACTTGAATATGATTGTTATAGACAGCTTATTTGCTATTTTTCAAATACTGCTGAATTAAGAGCAACATAACATTCAATTATTTTGAAGTACACAATTTGAAAATGTTTTTTGTCATGGCAGCCACTGCAAGCAACAACCTACCCCACTTTGTAAGTTTTGCTTGACATCAAGTTCATATACTCGATGCAAAATGCATTCTCTTTGCACGTATGGTTTCCGTAGATGTAATTCCGTTTTTGGTAAAGCCATTTCAGCAGCGGTTGGAAGTGAAACTCATTTGTCCAATTCCCTCCAGGTTCTGACATGTAAAAACTCTAGAAAAGTGCAGAATGGACAAAATATTGTTGACCTTTCGCCGGCTAGATATTACATTGCATTCTGTAGTTCTGTATAGTTTTACTTCATAAACTGGATTTGCAAGCGATGGTTTTGCACAGATCTCTCCGATATAATGAAACGTTTCTGATTTTGATAAAAACATGAAAGTTCAGGTTGCATGTAACAGCTCTGTTGCGCGCATTATTTCTTCCACGTTTGCTTAATTATGCATCCAATCTGTATTTCTTAGATATTTAATAAGATCACGATTTGTTTTTATTGGTCTGCGCAAGATCTAAAGCAATATTTAACAGATTGTGACTTCGCAATAGATTCTAAACTGACCGCATAGCTAGGGTTGCCAGATCACTTGAAATTTTTTCAAGAACATTTTTCCATGAGGTACGGTCAGTGGCGTAAAGAGGTCTGCTGATGCCCGGGACGACTGCTTGATTGTATGCCCCCCTTACTAATTCTAGCATTAAGCGGTGGAGTCAGTGCCGTATCAGCCCAACTCTGCCCCCTCCCAAATGCTTACAGGGGCCCCCGTAAATGTGATTTATGAAAAAAGTTTTGCTACATCTCGGGGCCGAATGGCCTTAAACAAAATATCCTAATTGCTGACACAATTTTGCAGAGCCAGGCCAGTAACCGGGTTTTAAGGTTTGGGGAGGAAAAATACATTTTTAGGGGGAAAGTTTTTATATTTATCATATGTTTAAAACAAATTTTTCTGAGCACAACAAAATTAGGGGGGCATAAAAAAGATTTGGGGACAATTTCCGCCGAATTTCCCCCTGGGCAGAACCGTCGCCAGAAAGTCTTCTCTTGGGGGCCTTCATATTTGTGCTGGGGGCTAGACGTTCTGAAAATTTATTTTTGATTCACATCCCGTCGTTCAGTAATGACAACATTATCACCGAATCCGTCGTTCAGTAATGACAACATTATCACCGAAGGAGCAAACATGAAGCCGGTCAAAGCGTGTGCTCCGCGATGAACGTTTTCTTCCATTAGAGCAAACTGATAAACTTTACCATGTGCTTAAGTGAAATATGCTTATAAAACGTGCGCATTGGGTTTTTTACTGGCCGAAATAAGCATGCATAAAACTTGCTGATGTCTGGACTGTTAATCTCCTGGTGCATGGCACATGTTTAGATTAATAACGTTTTGTATATCAAATCGCCTCTAATTGTTAACAAATATAGACTAAGGCATATGTGGACGCAACGGTTAATATCCATGATCCACTAACGGCACTACTCTGTTTTGGGACAACCCCCAAAATAGACTCTTCTAACTACCGTACGCAATCAACTGCATCTAGCTGTCTGAACAGCAGGGTGCGCAAATGTGTAACTTTGGTCGTAAGTACCAAAGGTATTTTGGCTGCATGCAGTACAAAATATGAGAAGATACCTGGGCTAGACATAGTATCCTACATTTCTTTACAACAATCACTACACAAAATACGTTGATCAAGTGGATTTCTGACTTCTGGTCGTATAAAGACACGGCCGGATAAATGAACGCGAGACCCATCAGGGCAAAGCATGCCCGTAGCCAGGTTGGGACACCAGGTGGGGCGAAGAGTTTTCTGAGAGGGGTCCAAATTTTTTAAATTATGTCCAACATATTTTCACAGGAGGGGAGAAAATAATTTGGGGGGTTCGTCCTCCTGGTTACGGACCTGGGACAAAGTCGTGACCGCGAGGCCCCCGAAGAGCTTAGCGCAAGTGCGCAGTTCGCTTCTTTGCCTGCAGAGGCAGGTTGAGAAAATTGCTAGCGGATTGTTGTACTCCTGGTCTTTGTAGCGTAACAATGCCACGGCAACAAATCTTCAAATGGTCACTTCAAGTTGCGGTAGTAGGTGTTTTGCCACATGTGACCAGGGTTCCCACTGCGGGTTTTTTCCACTCCGATCTGATTTTTTAGTCGACCTGTGTGTCTATGTTTAATTGTGAAAAATCCCGTGAAATTCGTGTTTTTAGAAGCGATAAACTCATCAGCAACTTCAATGTGCTCAATAATATAAAGATAACTTTACATAACAGTGTTTACATGCGCACATCAGGTGAGAAAGCACGCATATCAGATGAAGCAGAACGTGTTCAATCGGTTTCATATTCTCATATAGCAGCGGTCTCCAAACTACGGCCCGCGGGCCAAATCCGGCCCGCGAAGCCACTTCATCCGGCCCGCAAAGGCATTTTGCCACTCAGGAAAAATAATATAACTATGGAAAATTTTTCGATTTGGTAGAATGTACCAAATCCCTAAACAATCATATTGTGTAAGATGTCTAGCCCTCGGACTGTTGAGTAATAGCTTATATGGCCCTCGGACAAAAAAGTTGCTGTAGTTCCATTGAAGACAATGGAAAAATGACGCAACAATAAGTCCCCAATTTTACAAATGGCCATTGAGCGGAATTATTTCATAACAATGCATTATCAAGCTGGAGTTCATTTTGAAAATTTCACTGAAGCGGAATTCCGGGACATTTTGTTAACCTGGACGGGACACCGGGAGAGACGTTTAAACCGGGACAGTCCCGGCCAAACCGGGACGTGTGGCAGGTCTAGTAATACACATAAATAAATTAGCGCTCCAAGTGAAGAGATGGGAGCAAAAACAGCACTCAACGCTAAGACAGAGCAGTTCATAACTTAAAAATATCCGGCAGCGCGTTAAAACAGGGGTGTTGAACACCCTCAGTGCTACGTCCGAACAATTCGCAACTGCAAAAATATAAGGCTGCTCATAAAGAGTGCAGTAAAGCGCACTCAACGCTACGATGGGAGAGTTCACAAATTAAAAATATGCCTGCACGAATGTCTCGTCGAATAGCAGTCGAGCGGAGAAGGTATGCGGCTGGGTTGGCGGTCAACCAGGGTTGACAGTTTAAAACTTGCTAAACTACACAAGAATTGAAAATGCGCATAAAAAACCAAAGAAAACTTTCGTCTTTATTTATGTGGCTGTTATATACAACTACTGGGGAGACAGAACAGACGCGCGTTTGTGAGAGTCGTAATGATCAATCCGCCCAGAACCGTCGCCAGAAAGTGTTCACTAGAGGGGCTTTACGTATGTTCAGCGAGGCTTGATATTGAAAATTTGTTAAAATCTCCACTGAGTTATAGTGCTTCATACTTTAATTTGAGGACCTTGGAGCTTTGTCTGGAGGGGCGAAGCCCACCAAAGCATCCCCGTGGCGACGGGATTGAATCTGCCTGAACTGCCAATCAGTGACGAAGCTCGAAATGATGCACATGGTGCAAGCGCAGGTGTGAAGACCGCAGGTTACATTAGCGCATACCCAGGGTTGCCATATCAAAAAACGAAACAGGAAACTAATGATGCATCAAAAAGTCAGCTAAAGCAAGCAAGTTGAAACAGGACAGTTTTGAAATTTGGCTCAGAAAATCATACAGCTGTAATTATTTTCAATTCTTTTTTGTGATTTTCCCTTGATAGCTTGATCTGGGTAAAGTCACGTCACTATCAGTTTAATTGGGTGTGTGCCGCACACCTAGAGTATAGGTCCCTGGTATTGAGGAATGTGGGAATTACTGGCGTTTGAGTGTCGTAAAAACTAGTGTTGACAAAGAACACAAGTTTCGAAAAATTATATCCATGCAGAATGTGTTAGTAGTCTTACAAATAGGAAAAATCATTTAATTTTTGCGGTTTCACTCTTTGGATGCCAGGGGCCGTCGTCCCATTCCCCCCCCCTTCTGCACGCCACTGGGTACGGTGGGCTACTTTCAGAAAGTTTGAATCACATATATGCAAGTCAGGCTGTGTTCACCATGTACGAAATTGAAAAATAAATGTAAGGTAATATGACGACACAACCTTTCTTCAATAATTTGCTTTTTACTACACAACTGTTTGAGATGGAACAAATCTATGCATTGCTCTGTTCATTTACAAAAATTGCATTGTTTATTCTTGATTCTTGAATGTTCAACGTAATCAATCGCTCTTAAATGAACAATTTTATAAATAATCAAGAATTTTCAAGGACGCCGGAAAATTTTTCAGGGACAACAAGATGTTTTTCAAGAATCAAGGACATAACGCGTTTTGATAGAAAATTCAAGGACAGTACTTGGCGCTCAAGGACGTCTGGCAACCTCACGCATACCTGTCCAAGGTTTTTCCATCTTGCAACTTTAACCTCGCGGTGAATTTCGTATTTGCACCTGGTCGTCCATGAGCTTGACAAATAAGCCAGTTCCTTGTCCCACGTCATGCGTCTCATGTCAGAAGCCACTGGCGTTGCGTTGTGAGTTCGAAGGTGATTGTGGCCGGCTACTACATTGAATATATCGTCCTGCAAATAACGCTAGGTTGTGCGCAGTGTCAGTTTAAAGAAGGAAAAGCATTATTAATGACACAAAGAACCGAAAATAAAAATCCCTCGCTGTTTATTTTGCTGATGATTACATTGCTTGAGATTAGGCAAGTAACATGGGCCTAGAGGTAGGTTACAATTGAATACGCCTTTTGGTTCGTTTAGCTAAATTTGCACTAAGAATATGCGTGATTTATGAGAATTGGTAATCAAGTCCTGGGGATTCACCGTTTAGGGGGATATCTTCAGGACATTACGGTTGTTTTTTTTTGCTTAAAGCAACCGAATTACCAAACAGTTAAAGCAATTAACAGCAATGCTTTGGACAATAGGATGGAGCAGTGGTTCTTAACTTTCATCTAACACGTCTCCCTTCAGTAATTAACCTTTGTTTCAAGCCCCCCGACTGTAAATAATTTTTAAAAACAAACGTATTTTTTGGTAAATGTGTTGGTCAAAACAGTCCATGTTGTGACGCGTAAGGGCTTGACCCCCTGGAAATTTATTGACGCCTCCCTGGGGAGGCGCGCCCTCCCTGTTAAGAACCACTGGATTGGAGTAAAGCTTGGCACTGCGTGGTACGTTTTATTGTTGAAGTCATATTTCATGTTTTTTTTTCTGCTTGCTACTTCTATTATATCTTCTCTAAACATACCTTTTTAAATACAAAAGGTGTGCCAACTTGTTGTTTTGCCATAGAAATTGCCACGTAAAATGAGAACAAGCTGGGGAACAGATGAGTATTCATTTTCAAAACCATTGATTTCCAAGAATTTTGAGGTAATTGGAAAAGCTTTTTCAAAGAAACAAAACCTATGAACAACATAAAATCTTAAATTACACAGGAAATCTCCTTCCCAAATAACTGATCCCTTTCTACGCAATCTATGTAATGTTACTAGATGAATTGCCATACCCTCATAATAACGATAAATTTTCCTTACAAACCATACTTGTGCTTTCTTTGCGAAGAAATGCGTGCGTTGCACACAATACAATTGGTCTGTTCGCAAAAGAAAGCACTTGTTCTGTTTACGTGAAAGAAAAAGAAAGCACTTGGTGTGTTTTACAATTGGTTTGTTTACGTGCGTTGCACATGGAAAATAATTTAACATTGGGAAACTGTTCATGGGCAAATACGCATAGCTATTTATTAAAAACCTGACGTCAAGTAACCGCACGTACTGCAAGTAATTATTGAAATTTACTACCCAGTGGCATTATAGTTTATATCAACTCCATCTCTTTCAGTTTTTTTCGGTCAAGACAACACAGCCGACAAGGATTTCTAGAACCCCTAGATATCCCTGGCTGCCGCGCAAACATCTATAAATTCAGTTACAGTCAGACACAAAAACTGCCTACCAGCACCTTAAACATCAATGGCATTTCTAGTCTCAACATGGATAATATTTTGAAAATCGATCAGATTTTGAAGAGGTCATCGTCAGATCTGAAGTTGATTATCGAGGCCATATCTTGCTACATGAAGAGTAGAAATTCAATGAAATTAATCAATCGCCCACAGCGTGCTCGACGCTACAGAACACAAGCGTCGAGTGGCACTTTAATGATGTTTTGGTGTCGGTACATTCACACTCATCCCCGCACTGAGCACTGTGCAAAAAACTAAAATGTTTGCAAAGTATCATTCATAGCAAACGATGCTGGGTATAATTCAAAGGGTACGTCGCGGTGGCGCACATGACACATTTGTGACCCTAGGCGATACTTCATGCTGCCACTTCCTATTACATGCAAAATCGGCATCAGCTGGAACAGCTAAACAACGATTAAGGCGTATCCATTTTGCAAAATAATCTTCGTAAGCAGTAGGTCAATATATTGATCATCGATATTATTCAGAAATACGCAACAAACTCCAGGCAGTGCGGTTAAATCCACATAACTTTGGATTTAATGTAACAGAACAGCATGACCGCCAAGAAAAGCCAGTCTTTTGAATGACTGTTTGTTATTTTTATATGCGTTATTCTGTCGCTGAGAGTGGCTGATTGTTGTTTTTATATACCCCTTTCTGTCGCTGAGAGTGGCTGATTGTTGTTTTTATATACCCCTTTCTGTCGCTGAGCAGTGGCTATAAAACTACTTCACAATATTTGAAGCACTGATTTTCTCAACAACTTCATCTCGCTGTGTCTGACTGCAACTTTGCACTTCTACAGGCCTTATACGTTTCATGTAACAGCAATCTGTATATATCCTGTAAGCCTCTGGAGCAGTGGTTCTCTATTTTTTCGCTGAAGGGGTCAAATCTAGACTTACGACTATGTTAGAGGTCCGCATTAAAGAAATTTACCACATGTCAATTGGTACGTTCTGATTTATAGCAGAACGAAGTCTGTTACATAAACTATTAAAGGTTTTATTGAAAAACTGCTGAGGGCGGCACAAAGGGTGCTTGGGGTCGCATGCTGCTCTTAAAACAGTGGTTGACACCCGCTGCTCTGGAGTAAAACTTTAATTCTTGGCATGTGAATTTAACAGGCAATCCGCTCACAGTAAAAAAGTTGTTGGTTTCCTAGTGATTGCACAAACGCCCTAATCAGTAAAAGCATGAATTTCTTTTGCTGCATCAGGAGAAAACATTTAATTGATGGACTAGAAAACTGTTCAAACAACTGCTAACTGCTTTACATGACACTCGCCTTCATGAGCTATGCACCCCAGACGGATCTTTCTTTCACCTGTAGAGTTGCTGCTGCCTGGATATTTTGTCAACACATAAACCATAGGTCTAGCATAAATTGAATGGTTTTTAAACGAAAACAAAGAATGACCCTCTACAGGAGGTGCAATGTAGAAACAGACTTGGTATAATGATTGTTATTTTTAAGCGGTCGGTCATTTATTGACATTTATGTTGAATCTCACTAAAGTCTGAGAAGTTGGGCAGTTGCCAGGGAACAAAACCGTTTCCTTCTACTTCTGGGGGCATGCAACTCTTTGAGAAGAACAAAAGCAGCGGGAAGTGCAAACACTCCGAACCTTTAAACTTGCACTAAAATTTGTAATCTTGCATAACCTATTCGATTGTTTCTGATGGCAACAGAATATAAGCCTATCAACGTTAATGTTCTACATCTAGCTTTTGATTACAATTTGTAGCCACACTCTCCGCAATTAAACGCTGAACCGATATGGATCCTTGAGCTGAAATGTTAGGTGTTAAAAAATTTGGGTGATACTTCCAGACTTCTCTAAAAATAAACTACGTTGATCAAGTGCCCGGCTATCTCAGCACGTTCAAAACCGAAAAGCAAGTCCAAAACGAGTAAATTTGACAAAACACGCCCAAAGTTCGCTATGCAGTGTAATGAAGCAGCAAAAGTGGCATAAAAGTTATAAAAAAAGGAATCCGCAAAACAGAAATCTGCAAAAAACAAGCAACTTTTTAATAAAACAAGCTCAAAAACAAGCAAACTGCAAGTCTTCAAAACAACCCGCAGCTCCACCAAAAAGCAAGCCCAAGTTCGCGTGAACCGCAAGGTTGGTAACACTGTTCGAACCTTTAAAGGATCTATAAATCCAACCTTCCATGGAGTTCGTTTGGGAGAAAGTGCTGGTTGTCAAGGGATGCGCTGAACGACTCTAAATGTACGACAATTGCAAATTGAATTCTTTCTTTCAGACTAGCACCACTTTCGGCCACATCAAGAAAGGAGCACTTGGCAAGATTTCCGCCTTGAAGCCGGCGGCACTAAAGAGACAGTTTGGCTATAAAATATTACAGGTTTTCGGACAATTTCACCATATTCATTCCTTTACCCCGAAGTGCTAAGTTCAGCTCACTGAGGTGTGAAAAATATCAGCGAAATATGCTGCCATTTGTATGACCTGCAGATTGGAAGCACACCCAAAAGTCACTGTAGCAATCTTCCTAACAGGATTTAATTTCTTCACGGAGCTGTAGTTGGTTTAGCACCCGACCGCTTGACAACCACCTCATTGTGATAGAATAGACTATAGCTGTTGTCGTTCTGATTGACGTCTTCGCATAGGGATCATTATTGATTGAAAGTGCGACGTCAGATGTATTGTAATTAACGGTTTTCCACATAAATTAAGAGTGTCCATCAGACTTTGGAGATAGTGCTTTTGAGACGAGAGCCTGTTGGTGATGCAGACTAGTGGTTCTCAACCTCTTTACACCAGCGGACCGGTAAACAATGCACAAAAAAATAACGGACCGGTAACATGAAATCGGAATGAATGCAACAGATTATTACATCATTTTGGCAACCGCAGCTGTTATATACGGTTTCATGTTGTGGATCCTCATACTCAGGAAAGTAATATATTCAAAATCGTAAGAAAACTCCTAAAAATGTTGACTTATATAATCTAATTACTCACTTTAGCAATGACATCAACAATTGTCAAAAAATTGTTTAAAGGCGAAAACATCTCTGTATCTGCCTTCTGCCCAAAACTGTTGCAAACTGCCAGCTTATTTTTGAATGCGTCTGTCTTGTTTCTCAGCACAAAGATATTTGTTCAAAACCCCTGCAGAGAGGGGTGCAGAGGGTAACTTGCACACCTTCTGGGACGCAGTGGCTGCGGTGAGTCTGCAGAAATGTTACAAGCCTTGGGCTGTCACCTAGCGGTTATGGTTTTGTACGTCGTACTGTTGCTAGACGTTTTGAGCCTGTCAGCATTTGCCTAAGTCTACCAACAAGACTTGGACGGTCAGCATGCAGGGGTAACTTGCACCCCCTGGGACGCGGTGGCCGCGGCGTTCATGCAAAAATGTTACAAATCTTGGGCTGTCACCTAGCGGTTATGGTTGTGTACGTTGTACTATCGCTAGAAGTTTTAAGTCTTCAAGCAAAAAAGGTGAAGGAGCCTCGAGGTAATGAAGTTGGAAACAAATAGACGTATTCTTTATCACATAATTCATTTCGCTTCGGAAACCTGTAAGTAATGGCAAACTCCAGTCAGTTTTCAAATGCACAGCTGTTCAGTTGTGATTCACCAGTTCGCCCTGATTTGAGAAACTTTGCATTTCGCTTTGAATCTTTCAACAATTGGCCGCATGAAAATCCATCACCTGAGAAAGTCGCCGAAGCTGGATTGTACTTTTGTGGTGAAAGGGACAAAACCAAATGTTTTTATTGCGATGGTGGTCTTCATATCTGGAGCCCTTCTGACGATCCGTGCCATGACCATGCGAGATGGTATCCGACTTGTACATTTCTTCTTCGATGCAAAGGGGTGGATTATGTTCATTCTGTAAATAGTGAAAATCCTCATCAGTTTTGGTCTTTGTCTAGAAAGTTACAACTTCCAATTACAGCGGGAGTTCTCTTAACAAGGTTCGTACTGCTTTGTATTTGTTGCTAGTTGTTAGTTCTGGTTTAACCTTACCTATAATTTTGTGTGCAGTGCAGCGTCTCAGGATTCTGTCTTCGCGTCCGAAAAAAGAGTTGAAGCGAAACACCAAGACTCATAGTCTTCTTTATTGTGCAAGATCTGTTATGATCAAGAAATGAACGCTTTGTTTTCACCTTGCAGACACATCTGCGCTTGCTTGCACTGTGCTGCTCGAGTCGATAAATGTCCGATTTGTCATGTGCCTGTACATGAAGTGAAAAAGGTGTTCTTGTCGTAATCGTTCATGTCAGTTATCGTTCATTTTTTAACAATGGACGTACGTTTCGCCATCCGTTTATTTGTGTTGTATCTGGTCCAACAGGTAGTGGAAAAACTGAGTTTGTTGCAAAGTTAATTGAAAATATTTCTGACATGATGGTTCCTGTACCCGAGAAAATTGTATGGTGTTACGGAGAATGGCAGAAACGCTTTGAAAAAATCCGAGATGTTGAGTTCATCGAGGGTTTTGCACCGACAGATGTTTTTGACGGGCGAGAAAAAGGGTTGGTAACAATTGACGACATCATGAATAAAACCAACCGAAGCGTGACAGATCTTTTCAAAAAAGGGAGTCATCATAGAAATATAAGTGTGATATACATTGTACAAAACCTGTTTAACAAAGGAAAAGAGTGTAGAACCATAAGTTTAAATTCCCATTACATCGTTGTCTTTAAAAACCCACGTGATTCGTCTCAGATCATTCATTTGGCAAAACAAGCCTACCCCTCTCGACCGAAAATCGCTCAACAAGATTTTGCTGATGCAAAATCTGATCCCTATGGTTATTTGCTATTTGACTTCAGGCAGAGCACACTTGAGAAATTTCGTCTTCGCTCAAAAATCTTTCCATACGAGAACCGGTTGTTGCACGTTCCTATTTAGTTGAAAAATATGTCTGTCCGCTTGCGAAATCAAACCCCGATGCTCAGAGTTCTTTGCAAGTCCACTCCTAAAGTTGCTCGTGACATAATAAAAACAGCAGACAATGACTTCATTAAGTATATTTGCGAATGCTCTCACAACTTGTTGCAAGGGAATATTTCAGTTTCCCCTAAGCAAAAGTCGAAGTTGAAAAGACATAAGAAAGCTTTGCGCGACATAGTTAAGAAAAAAGTGAGTTTGAAACGCAAAAGAAAAATTATCCAGAATGCTGGCTTTCTTTCAAACTTTATTATCAGCTGTTGTCCCAGCTATTATGAGCTTGCTTGAAGGTGTTGCTAGTCCTTAAAGTGATGAAGACATTGGTTCTTTTTGAACCAAGAGTGTTGGAGGTTTTGAAGGAAAAGAAGCACGAACAATCTCCGCTACTTAACGCAATGTCTTGTCTCGATGCTGAAATGAATGTTATTTTTTCTCGTTCTGACTTGACCGACGCAGACAAAGTCCTCTTGTATGATCAAGTGTTGCAGCGGTACAATGTATACAGAGAAAAACTCATCAGCGCTCCGAATAAAGTCGAAGTCGAAAAAGAGAAACATTTTGACGAGAGTGAAATTTTATCTAACGTTCCATCGTCGTACAAGCAGAAAACGAAGCAGCTATTGCACCAGATAAAAAATAATTCCTCCATCGGTTGGAACGACTTAGGAGAATTTGTTTACGCGGAGCAAGCTGTGCCTGACAGTAACATTAAAGAGTTGATTGCAGCGACAGTGCGTCAAAATGAGTCAACTGAGCTGCGTGGGTGGAACGAGTTTAAGAAAGCTCTGAGAGGTTTGAACCTGAGTGGTTTCAACCAACCACCAAAATTTTATAACGCACATTTGAAGCCGAAAGTGACAAAATGGGAAGTTTTGAAATGATTTATTACGATCCAACCTGGAAGCTACGCCGGGAAAAAAGCATTTCAACGAGTAATAGGTTCTCCAGTTAAAGATTGGTTATTGTCATAGGAAACGTACACGCTTCACAAACCAATTCGACGCAATTTTCAAAGGCGGCGGGTTGTAGTTGGCGGAATTGATGAGCAATGGCAGGCAGACCTAGTGGATTTGATCAGTTCAAAAAAAGAAAACAAGAACTTCTAGTACCTTCTGACTGTTATTGATGTGTTTTCCAAATTCGCTTGGGAGGAGCCGTTAAAGCAAAAAACTGGAAAATGTTTGGTGAAGAGTTTTGCAAACATTCTGAAGAACAGCAAACGGTCTCCAAAAGCACTTGAAACCGACAAAGGCAAGGAGTTTGTTAGCAAGTTTTTTCAGAAATGGCTAACAGACAAAAAGATTCATTTCTTCTCAACTCATAACGAGGAAACGAAAGCTTGTGTTGTGGAGCGTTTTAACAGGACTCTCAAGACCAGAATGTGGCGCTACTTCAAGGCTAAAAACACACGAAAATATTTAAATACTTTTCAAGACCTTGTCCACGGTTACAATCATTCGTTTCATAGAAGCATAAAACGCACTCCCGCATCTGTGTCATTAGAAAATCAAGAAGAAGTTCGGCAAACGTTGTATGGTTGCCCTTCTTCAGTCAGACTCCCTAAAATAGCACAAGGGTCACTTGTAAAAATCAGTAAAGTGAAAGGTTGTTTTCACAAAGGTTACTTATCCAAATGGAGTGAAGAAAATTTTCTAGTTAAATTTGCTAAACCAGGTTCACCTCCTACATGCGTTTTAAAAGACCTCGCTGGTGAAACTCTCGCAGGGTCTTTTTACGAAGAAGAAATCCAAAAAGTTCAGAAAAAGGATAATATTTTCAAAATTGAATCCATTCTTGACAAACGGTCAAAAGGGAAAAAACGACAAGTCTTAGTAAAGTGGCTCGGATATCCAGCAAAGTTCAACAGTTGGCTAGACGCAAAAGATATTGTCCGTTATGCCCGAGTGGAGTTTCTTCGGTAGTAAAATACCAAGCGCAGAAATCGTGTTTTTCTGTCAGATTGTTGCAATCTACATTATCATTTGCACCAGCCGGTACAACCTCTCAGTTGGTTCGGAACCTGCAAACTTTTGGATTACTGTGCTGAGCAGTTGCGTTGGTTACTTGTTACCCAGCCCGGTGTTGAAATTGAAAAGACAAAATGTTTTGCCTGACTTTTCCCAGTAATAACTCAACGACAACATTTCCCGAAAACAGTTTGTCCGATTACACAACAAAACTACCAATGGATGTGTGTTTGGAAGGTCAATGGGAGGTGGTTGTGGCAGAAATTTTGTACCCCCACTCGTGGTTCAATGTGGCGGGACCAAGAAAAAATGTTTTGACGTTTAGTCACAGAGACAGAGAAGGCTTTACTGTAATTTTCGCCCCGGGTTACTACAAAAACCTTCAGGATATTGTTGATACTTTAAACAAGCAAGTGGAGGAGTTGGTGGCAGGAAATCCGGGTTTTAAACTTTCATTCAACCAAAATTCAAGACTGGCAAGTATTTTAATTGAAGATCCTCACGTTGCAATTTCGATGAGCAGCTTTTTGAAGGAACTCCTGGGTTTTAAAGGCAGGCATTTTTCGGGACTTGGATCAGAAGACGGTCAAAGGCCGGTAGATGTTCACTAAGGGTTTTATTCAATTTTTGTGTACAGTGACATACTCGAAGCTCGGATTGTTGGTGACAATTTGTTCCCTTTGCTTTCCATATTACCCGTAGAAGGCACGCCTGAGGATATAATTTATAGACGGTACGAAAAAATACACTGCCATGTGATTCAGAAAAAGAATTTCAGTGACATTCGCATTTCACTCAGAAACGATCAAGGTGAGGTTGTGCCGTTTGGTGAAGGAAAAGTACTTGTCACGCTTCTTTTTCGGAAACGCAGATTGTCGATTATATGAAGTATGCATCGAAAGTCTTACTGTTGCGACGCAAAATCGTATGCGAATTATTACACGGGTCAGGTTGGAGGTGGAATGCCCTTTTACTCAGGTGCTCAATATCAACGTGGACACGGTTTGGGAAGTATTTTTGCAAGCATTGGTCGAGCAGTATTACCATTGGTTAAATCCGGAGCAAAAGCGGTAGGGCGTGAAGTTTTGAAATCGGGAACTTGAATTGCGAGTGATGTTTTAGCTGGTGAAAATGTGAAACGAGCTGCTATTCGACGTGCAAAGCAAGCTGGGTCAAACCTTCTCAACAGAGCTGTGGGAGGGCCACTCGGCGAACCTTTTTCTCAACCGGTTTCAAAAAGGTTGAAACAAAAGCAAAAGCCTGTAATTTCACGAAAAGCTAGAAGGAAGCAGTCGAAAGATATTTTCACATGATGGGCAGCCTTATTCATGAAAAGTCTTGCGAAAGTGTGAAAAGTGAACTGGATCTATTTGGTGTTCCGCCAACACAAACAAGCCTTGTCCATGGGCACTATGTAGAATACCGATCACAGTCCAGCCTTGTGGATGGCGCTCCTGTAGAGTTTTGTATTTCAGAAGAAGGAAATTACTATATAAATCTTGCTAATTCGTTGCTATATGTCAGAGCTAGTGGGGTAACTTCAAATGGTTAAGAACTTGCAGCCGACGCCCAAGTAGCACCTGTGAACAATTGGTTGCACAGCTTATGGTCTCAAGTTGACTTGAGCTTAAACAACGTTCTGGTGATGCAGTCTTCCAATACATACCCTTATCGCGCTCACATTGAAACCCTCTTAAGTTTTGGTCCTGCCGCAGCAAACTCCCAGCTGTCAGCTTCCTTGTGGTACAAAGATACAGCCGGTCGTTTTGATAGCCTCGAAATGGATACTTAAAACGCAAGGGCTTGATTGCAACAAGTGCTGAAATTGACATGCTTGGTAAACTGCATTTAGATATGTGCTTTCAGCAAAGATTTTTGCTCAACGGAATCGAGCTTAAATTACGGTTGATTCGCTCCAAAGACACATTTTGTCTTATGGGATATGGAGATTTCAAGGTTTTATTGAAGGAGGTGTCACTGTTCTGTCGCAAGGTGCGCCCAAGTGACGCTGTCAGATTGGCTCACATTAAGGCTCTGCAGTTAGGTATGGCATGTTACCCCCTGCGAAGGGTTGAAGTGAAAACGTTTACTGTTCCTCAAGGTAATCTGAGTTGGATGAAGGAAAACGTGTTTCTTGGTCAGCTTCCCAAACGAATGGTGGTTGGTTTTGTTGACAACACCGCGTTCAATGGACAGTTCAATAAAAACCCGTTTCGTTTTCAGAACTACGGTATTAATTTCGTTGCAATCTACAAAGATGGGGAGCAGATTTTTTCTAAACCACTACAACCAGACTTTGCTCGAAATTGATTCGTTCGAAGTTACCTTTCGCTGTTTATAGAAACTAACCAATATTATGTAGATGAAGGGAACGGCATCACACGAAATGGTTATCCTAATGGCAACACTCTGTTTGCTTTTGATTTGACTGCCGGCTTGGGAGCCGCCTCAGGGCACTGGGAGCTTGTCAAGCATGGAAGCATTCACCTGGAAATTCATTTCTCTCAAGCATTAACGGCGACATTCAATGGAGTAATTTACGGAGAATTTGATAATCTTTTGCAAATCGACCGCTCGAAGAACGAGATTTTTGACTATTCCTCATGATGAACTCAATTGAAGTTGAAAATTTGTTGCTGTCAGATGTCTATTCAAGCATGGACTTTCACGGTGTCTACCACGCAATCGACTACCGCGAACAGTAGATTATCCTTCAAGTTATGTACTCAACACTGACACAAGCAAACGACCTGGAGAACATTGGGTCGCTGTGCTCTTTGATTCATTGCGACGTGGGAGTTACTTTGACAGCTATGGGATTCCGCCGTTTCACAAACAATTCATAAAATTTATGAACAGCCATTCGGAAACCTGGACTTTTAACGGTACGGTTTTGCAAGCTCCGTTTTCTAGCGTTTGTGGTCATTATTGCGTTTATTTTTTGCTGTACAAAAGTCGTGGCTTCACTACGTCTGAAATAGTGTCAAGATTTTCTAATAATCTTTTTAAAAACGATCGCTCTGTGTCTCAATTTGTGCTCAACTTATAAACGCATGAGAATAAACAACATGGTGTAAATATGCTTGTTTTATTTATGAAAGCACAAGTCAGGCGTCATTTCGCCCAAGTCGCTCATTTGATTTTGAAGATTCTGACATTCCAACAGACTTTCGTAGCAAGACGTATGCAGTTCGGTTTCTAAAGTCTGCTCCATTAAAACGTTTACTTGCTGTTTCAATACAAGTGCCGTCTTTGAAAAGCTTGCTGCCATACTTTATAGTGAGATTTGTGTATGAAACTCTGGGTCTTATGCTCACAAGCAACCTTCTAATACTTGTTTTTACTTTTATAATGCGCAAAGAGTCTTGGCACAGGCAGGCCCGAACAGGCCCAAAGACTGAAAACATATGCCCTTTCCGAGAAAGTAAATATATGAAACGTCTCCACGCGGGTAGGATTGGTCAAGGCTTAAGACTTTATTGTAATACCTAAAATATATAAACCTTATGTATACTTTAGTTCTATAATTAAAATTATAGTTATACGGTATATTTCAATATTATGAATATTAAATTAAATAAGAAAGAAAATTAATTTAGTTTTGCAAACAGATCTTGCCTTATGTTTAGAACCTGCAGTGAGTGTAAACGCCGGAGGGTATTCGGCATGGACGTTTCTTGAGATTGTTTTTGTCTCGCGAGTGACTAATTACCGTCGCACAACAGTCCTCTAAACCCTTTGCTATCAGGACTTCAGAAAAAAATTCCATCTTTGGCGAATGACGTTGCATAAGACCTGTCTCATAGAGATGGCACGGGCCGTTAACAGTCCAGTCTTCGGGCCATCTGCTAAGGTTTTGAAACAGTCCGCTAGCAATTTTTTTTAGCGATGACGTCATTCCGGGCAGCTACCGGCCGCTGCAGTCTGCTCGCAAAAATTTTTGTTTTTTGCAAAGTTTCATAATCTAACAACGAATATTCTTTGCTGCTGTTCTCTCCATTTTACAGTTCTGCCAACGATCCGTTTCACTTGTTTCCACGCAAATCAGTGAACCATGTTAGGAATCAATCAAAGCAACCAAAATTTTCATTTATAGTCTGTCGCCGAGGTTTAGGTTTAGGACAAGTATTCCCAAACTTTCTACGGCCATGTACCCCTTCAGGATTTCTTGATATGAGCATGTTCCTCTAAAATTTATTATGACAAAAAGGCTGAGGAAAATAAAAATATATATTTACTGTACCAATAAGCATCTACTGATTTTGAAAATAATACTCACTGATGTTGACCTATGTATAAATGCGAGTATTTCGAAATGAATAATATGCAAACATAATTTTTCTCTTCCATTGCTAACCTCAAATGTGCCCTTTCAGATAGGAAAATCTACCCCTAGGGGTACAT
>Ga0210059_1000534_pt1 | contig 49317 bp, 29 predicted proteins | sample Ectturendosymbi2_FD_188042 | JGI IMG/M metagenome (GOLD analysis project Ga0210059, IMG submission 188042) | Ecteinascidia turbinata endosymbiont from Florida, USA - Sample 2 (SPAdes) (version 2) | ecosystem: Host-associated > Tunicates > Ascidians > Unclassified | place: Key West, Florida...
CAGTCGGCTGTCCTGGCCGAAACTCGCGAAGGCCAGGTCTGGATTGGTGCCGACGTCCCAACGGCGAGAGAAACTAGCTGTTTCCTTTGGATTGTACAACAGTCCAAGGTTGTTGGATGTTGCCCAGGAATCCAGGCTATCACCGCCAGGGGATGTTTTGTTGTAACCCCAGTTGACATGCTGGCAGTTGAAGTCGCCAACATACAAAGTGGGATGTGGGAACGTCGGGATGGCCGTTGGGGTGAGTCACGAGCGTGGAGGTTTGTAGACGTTGATGATCTTACAACCTGCGACGTCTACGCACAACCACTCTGTCTCTGATTGTTCTGGAGACTGGTCGACCAACGACCATTCCATCCGCTTGTGGACAAACGTGTCAAGGCCGTGATTCCTGCTCAGGATTGACACAGCTAGTGAGAAGTTGGAAATCACTAGCTTGTCTGCAGTTGTGCAGTGGGTCTCCTGTAGGACGATGATGAAAGCCTTGTTCTTATAGGTTAGCTGCTCAATGACAGAGATCTTGTTTTCAGTGGGGCCCTCGGTGTTCAGCTGGAGTGTGTTGGGTCGTGGGTCGTCTTCGGCAGCATTTCTGCTGCCGCGCCTTGAGAAGGGCGTTATATGACCCACGCTGAACACATCCAGCGCGAGTAGCAGTAGTTGCTCTCGTGATGACAAATTTGGTAAGCATTTCAAGAAATGCCGCAACGGCTAGGGCCACGTGAAGGCAGCTGTCCTACCCCCGCTGGATGATTAGACAACAGAATGGCGATCAACACCTGCACCGAGATATATTGCGGCCAAGCAGTGGATTAAAAGAACTCGCTCAAACGATGAGGCTGGTTCCAACTAATGCGAACCTTGCGATGGTGCTTCTCGCAAGTTTTTTCAAAGCAGGTCGCAAGTTGGTCAGCGTAAGTCGTATGGTGTTTTCCCGGTATTGTTCATGCCAAGACGATTGTGGTGTTCATTACGCGTAGCGCACTTATTGTTTGAAACCTGGCTCAGCAACATTAAGTCGTGGGAAACGGCAGTAATAATACTGTAGCTTGACTTTTCCCAAACGTCCTTGAAAACGCTTACTGTACATGGTCCAAAAAGATGACCATCCGTGTGTATGAAATACTGTATAGCACGGGCTTCATCGTCGCTTTGGAAGTGGATGAGACGTTCGCGAATGGTGGAACAACATTCGCTTATGCTAGTTAGTTGGCATAAAGGTATTTCAACCCGTAACTTTCTGCGTGATTTCCACAACAGAATGATTGCATAGCATAGGCGTCGCCAGGGGGCCATGCCCCGCCAAATGTTTAGCATATCTAGGTCATTTTGTGCTTTGAGAGGCGGTATCGCAAACGAAATACTGTTGCTCGCCTAAAATAAAAAATTTTGGCCCCCAGAAAATTTTTGCTGGCTCCGCCGCTGCTTCATAGCAAGCCTCAAACAACAGGTGGCGAAAAAGATTTGTTGGGCTTCTTAGTTTAGATAAGATGGGAGGTTTGGGCTTACTTGCCAGTTTAAGTTACTTTCCTAGCATACTGTTCTATTATACGGTCATCAGTCAGATGAAACCAAAACAGCTATATCCACAGTACCGCAAAACACTGGAACTGACTGAGGAAAACATAAGAACGTTTTACAACTTATGGCTAGCTGTAACCAGTTTTACTAGCCACTAATTGCCATATAAATCGTCTCGAAAACAGTCACATTTCCAATATTTTTACAACAGGACACACCAGTAACCCTAGATTGTTTTACTCAAGTACTAACCAAAGATTACAAAACTCATGATAACGGACTGTGACGTTTTTTGCGTACCAAACAATCGTTTGGCAATCCTCTGCCGAAGCTTTTAAAGGCTTGTTTTAGGGCGATTTTGCTAATAATAACACATACGGTTGGAGAGATTTGCGACAGTTCACGACGAAAATTAACCAGGCTAAACTTGACGGCAACTTGCAATTAATATTCACTATCGCCGCGAAAGCCAATGCGATAATTTAGTGATAGCAATGGTATGATTTTTGGGCCATATTTACTATCGTCAAAGAAGCTGAAATTTTTCCTCTTGAAAAATTGGAGTTTAACCGATTACGTATTTTCCGATTTTCATATTCATAATCTTCGTGAGAACTGTAATGCTTGACTCACAACGAGTGACAGTTTCAGTGGTATTGGATAGTTGGTGCAGTGAAGCGTTACGCAGAATAAAACTAGTTTGTTACGTCTCCGATATCATGTGTTTTATCCGATATCATGTGTTTTATAACCTTTCTTGTTACGAACCATGGAGTCGAAAGTGCACCAAGTACTTTTATTCTGGAGGAACAAATATTGTTTTCTGGAATCAATTAAAAATTTTAGTATGTTTTAACCTGCAGAAATCACCCCAAAAATCTCGTGAGTCACAAAATCACCTTCAACGAGACGAAATTGCCCCCCCTGGGGCATAAGCGTAGCCAGGGGGCCTACGGGGCCATGGCTCCTACTCATTTTGTGCATTGAGAGGCGATACTTCAAACAAAATGCTGTTGCTAGTCTAAAATAAAAAATTTTGTCTCCCTCCAAATTTTCGGGCTGGCCACGCCACTGCCCTGGGGGGCAATTTCGTCTCGTTGAAGACCACTGTAATATATTGTCATGTTCCACTTCGATTAACGCTTAATTTTCATTGTGATATATATATATATTCATGTGCTAATTGTCGGTATTGACGTAAATATATTGCGCAGACTATGGAATTTCGGGAATTGTCTCTTGCCGACAGTTATAATTTATCAGCGAATCTTAAGGAATATGATTACGATGCAATGCAACTTATGGATAAACCTTCCAAACCTTTCAGTAAACTACAACATTGTCAACAATATCCATCACTTGCTGTAATCTATGCACACAGCCTCTCACTGGTAGTCTTAGCTCTATTTAACTGACAGTTTCGGTTTTGTTTCCAGCGTTTTTCTAGCAAGACTGGCAGTCCTATTTTTGCTTTTAGGCTTTCTATACCATTAAATATTTTGTTTTTGAATTGCCTTACCGTTGCTTGATTTCCGATTAATAATGGATTAAGAACAATCCGAAACGATTTGAAATAATGAACAGTTTGTTGAAAGCTTTGTTGGTTTTGATCAAGTTTTAGAGTCTACATCCCGATTTTATTCTAAGTAATTGTTGCAGTCGTTGAAATATTACGTAAATGTTGGCTGCATCTTCTCAATATGCTTGTGTTGGTCCTAATCATGTGGACGAATTGTACATGTTATACTGCAGCCACGCACCGTTACAGAAAGTGCACTGGCATTGCTGAAAACCAAAAATTTGCTGAGCCGTCCCTCTTGCTTCACCACTATTTAAACTAGACGCAAGTGGACTTCACAACTCAAAGCCGTGGAACATATGCCTCTTGTGTAAAATATTCAGTGTTGACAAATGTTTTTAGCCAAAAACCTGGTTTAACAAATCACATGACAAACTCAAAGCAAAAATTAGTTACATGAAGAAACCTTAATTTTTTTTAATTGCAAAAAATAAAGTTACATACGAGTATAAACTTCTGCAAAAAATTTCCATTCAAATGAAATTATTGTCTGTGTGCGTCTCAGGCATAAATCCTGAAGCCATCTGTCATAAATCCTGAAGGCATACTTCAAGATTTATGACAGATTTTGCTTATTTTCGGAAGTAGACAGACGTGAGGCGAAACGTTTATCACAAGTGTGTGGGCAAGATCAGATTTAAAATAAAACTTCCATGCATCGCCATCCTTGTTGTATTTCACTAGCTATAGCTTTCAGTTACATAACTTTTTTAACTTAATTGTAAGTTGTTGACGGACGCGTACATTTTGTCGATTTTGCATCAACAACATCTAGACGGCTAAACACTATTTTGTACATAAAAATCAAAGCATTCATGTCATTTTGTCTTTATGTTTCAGATTCATGGTTAAGAATGAAGATAACTGAGCTGGTCAATGGAAGCAGTGCTATCGCTCAGAAGCCTGTTGCGACAGACAGCAATTCAGTTAACAACAATGGCGATACCAAGGTTTACTCTGCGATGAATTCAACTACGAGCTCTCAACAACTGGCTTCATGGCAGACTCCTTCTTTCACAGTAAAAAAACATTTATCTTTGTATTAAATTTTCAAGCCAGTCACTTGGCAAACCCGTTTAGAAGTTTTTTGGTGAAGTGGGTTTCCTGAAATACGTTAGGTACAGTGTTTTGCTGTCAGCATCTACTTTTTTCACGTACTAGGAAGAGTGGCCAACCCTATTTGCCCCCTGGGCGGGTTCAGTTTAGAATAGATGATGAGGCTTTCAAGAAGCGCTGATGGCAATTTGTGTATGGCTCACTTCAGCACACATCGTCTGATTTTCAGTAAAAACTTTCTTCAACGTAAAGCTTCGAGCAAAGTCATCGATTATTTCAAATACACATTTTTATATTGTTGTGATTTGGGCCTGAATATTCAAGCAGCTGATTTCTAGGTTATTTTGGTGCAGTCGATTGATGCAGGAGCAGTGATAGATGTTGTTTCAGCGTTAATGTTTACAAACACATCTGCAGTCCTATCGGATTAAAGTGGTCCAAAAAGATATATCCATTTTGTTATCGCTATTATTTCACATCAAATTAACCCAGGCTTCTGTTTTCCAGGTAAATCATAGTTAGCGCTCCAAAGTTTTATTTCCCGGCTTCAGTGTATCAAACAGCAAGATATTCCGTGTAGGAGAGGATCAAGATTGCAGAGGCCTATTTCATGACGAAATCTGTTACCACACAAGAAAGCTTCTGGACAAATTCAGTGAGACAGAAGTGGGCAGGATAACATTCAAGTTCGCAGTAATCGGCCATGGCCAGGACAGAAAATCACAATGTGTATATGAAACAATGTTTGGAACAGTCTCAAAAGAAATCAGCAAGACGTTTGTCCTAGGAGACTGAACTTTCAAGGAGCTACGCATACTACACCAGGATCGTTACCTGTTTCCATATATAAGATACAGATTTTACAACTTCATACCGATGCAAATAAGGCTGAAAAACGTGCGTTTGGGGAAACCATCAGTCCATCAGTCAGCGAATGGAAGATCATTCTTATTTCTTGGACTTCAGTTTTTCAGTGACAATGCAAATTTCCACCTTAGTGGTCACACAAAGAAACAGAATCAGTGTCGATCACTCAGTGTGAAGGAAAGGACTGTTTAGTGCGTGTTGGGTCGCAACGGCATAAGCGGGCCACAATGGTTTGAGGATGCTGGTGGACGTCCGGTAACTGTGAACAGAGAGCTATACATTGAACTAATGAGAAGTAAATTGTAAGAAAAATGTAAGAAATGAATGTAACAAAGCTTTCTAAGAGATAAATCATTGGCAAAATTGATTTCGGGAGTTGATAGTTATTGTGTATATATTATAAGGTTCAACAAGTGAAAAGGAAGTTTCACTAAATGTTGCAGGAGTGATTTTTTAAGTTGAAAGTAACAAGTCTAACAGTTCAGCATCAGAAATACCACTAAAAGGAAAATTGCTATGAAAACACAGTAAGCACGTAACAAAGTTTTTATCCAGTATTTAGAAATGGTGCACCTGGTTTTGTGGCCAGTGAGAAAATTGCAAACTGTACATTGAACATCAACGGCCAGTGGGGTCTGTTTTTGTTGCTGAGGCATTTTGGTCTCTGAGACATTTCGGTCATTTGTCTCACAGCTGTATTAAAACTCGCCGTAATAGTGTTCATTAGCCTATATTCAGACATTCTGACCGAAATTACTTAATTTTTTTCGGTCTGTAACCGAAAAAAGCCAGATTGGGGTGTGTGAGTAAAGCCAAATGATATCATGAACTAGCATTAAAAAAGTGGAAATGCCAATAGGAAATAGATGAACTCGCAACCACGAATAGTCTCATGAAACTTGATTTGCAATATACAGTAATCCTCGGCTAACCTGGATTCGATTTGACCAACGATTTTATCCGGTTTTAGGCGAAAGTCTGGATTATGCGAACGTGGTTGTTTATAGCTTGACGTCGTCTAAGTACTGAGATACCGGTGAAAATACCTAAACTGAACGCATTTACGGCCCAACAGCACAGTTTCACATATCCAGGTAGTTATGAACAAGCTTAAGCCCATAATTTTAGTATTCAACCTGATATGCTGGACCCGTGTGTGACGTAATAATCGTCTATACGATTAGGCGCAGTTGCGGCCGTTATTATTCTAAACCAGTGTTTCTGAAATTGGGCGAAATTGCCCCCTTGGGGGCGATTTTGGTGGGCAAGGGGGCGAAAAAAGCAGGGCGATAGAGGGGCGAAACAACACAAAAGGGCAAAAATGCTCAACCACTAATCGATCATTGCGTTAACATCAGTAGCCTAATATTATGACTTGTTAGTTTCTTGCAAGTTTTAATTTACTATGAATCGTTGGAGGTTGTTGCTAAAGCAATTTATCCATTGAATTTTTTCTCTGAATCGTCTATGTGCTCGGCTACAGTGGGGATTATTTCAGGGCTGCGAAGAAGTCGGAAATATAACACAGCTCCTTTTTTTCATGAACATGGCTCCAGCCCCGGAGCTCTTGGTTTTCATGAGTGTGGCTCCGGAGCTTGCTTTTTTCATGGCTCCAGCTCCGGCTTCTGGTCGTTTTCATAAATTAATATTTTAATTGTCTTGATGTGCCTCAAGTTGAATGAAAAACAAATGAAATCATGTACACAGGACTAAGTGCATATACCAAACTTTTTGAGTAATTTGATCTGGTAGTTTTTTTTTTACAAGCAGCGCTCTTGCCATGAGGAAATCAGGGAAAAAACAACAATCACAGGTTCAAACAATTCAGAGAACAGTTACTGGCAGAATCACAACTCACGATAACGATAATACAAACAATTTCTGGAAAGGCAGTCGCTGGTTTTGCCGTCAGTACCTGATGACCGTTTGTTATTTCTTACGACCAGAATCAATAAAATGGCTGTTTGGAAAACTACATTTGTGTCCAAGCATTTAAACACAGACCTGTCCGAATTTACCAAGTGTTTTGCAGTCGTTGCATGCTTTGCCTGTTGCAGCCTTGGCGATTCCAGCTAACAGCGCTGCCCAGGCAAATCATGTAAAGAGCGCAAAACGTCGATTCTCATGTGTTCTTTCAAACACGCACGCATCTGCATTAACACAAATGCGAAGATGTGTTTGAAAGCCCTTTGTTCAAAGAAATTGTATGACTTCTAGCAAAAAATTAACATTTGACTTTTTAAAATAACAGTTAAAAATAACTGAAAACTTCTTATTTCTTATCGTTTGCACTCATAATAAGCAGTGATGAATCGCAGAGCAAAGCACAATTCAACACGCAAAGCTTATGAGAAAATAAGCCTGGTTGCAATGCTGAAAACGTAAATTTTTTCCACAGATGAAAACTTGAAGAAGTCCACATTTCTTTACATTGATTTATAATGTACTGCTATGCAAAGCGATGCTAGTTCGTTAGCAATTATTTATGACTTTCAAGTTATGCTACTGCTTGTACACGTAATGTTTCTCAATGAACTTTGCCAGTAATCTCGTAAACCTTGATAGTAAGTTTAGTGGTTTCTAATAAAAATTTGTACTTTACAATGGCGTGCCGCGCATTTAACACTTAAATCTGCAATGGTATCATATCTTGCTCATACTCCCTGCTAACAGAATGATTACACAGCAACAAAAGCTATGGATATTTTATTATATAACTACTGATTAAAGCCCAGTTCTTTTTAGATCGCTATACTACAGACCCGGTTTGATCATTCTGACTAGAAAGTAAGTTGTGGTAGTTAACGTGTTTCTTACTTCTACAATAGTGGTTCTCAACCATTTCGCTGAAGGAGTCAAATCCAGGTCTACAATTATGTTAGGGAGCCGCACAAAAAAAATTACCACAAGTCAATTGACACGTTTTGTTTCATTGCACTAACGAAGTCTGTTACACAAAATATTGGAGGTGTTACTAAAAGACACTGCCTGTCGCAAGCAATCCTTTCCCAGCAAAGAATCAGACATTAAAACTCAGCTCTTACAGAGTTATACATATTTCGCTTACGAAGTAGGCATCACCAGCTCTTATTCAAATGGAATCTGTTACTGAAAGATTGCTAAAAGCCGCACAAAGAATGCTTGGGAGCTGCATGAGGCTTTTAGAACAGTGTTTGAGAACCATTGTTCAACAAGTAATACCACGCCTGCCAGCTACGATGTCACAGCCTTACCAAGGAATCATCAAAGGCTTGCAGATCCGTTGTTGCAGTCTGGTGTCGTAGCAGTTGCGTTTATGTGCTATAAGTCTATTTGGCAAAACCGTTAGTACCTAGGAAGGAACCCGGAGACGGAGCTACCTCTCAAATGGCCGTACCCCCGGCTCCGGTCGTAAATTTTAAACTGAGCTCCGGCTCCTGATTTTTAATTTGAGCTCCGGAACCAGGCAAAATGCCCAGCTCCGGCTCCGTAGCCCTGGATTATTTTCACAAGGATTCTGAACGTCATATTACCGTCGTAATCCAATTCCTTAGTTCAGCTTTTTAATGGCTTGGTTCAGCTATTTAATACTTTCTTTGAATAAAATTCTTTAAAAATACTACCTTGTGTTTGCTTTATCAGGCTTTGAGGGACGAAAACGACGTGTCGAGAGTGAAAAGGGGGCGATGGAATAAAAAAGTTTCAGAAACACTGTTCTAAACGCTCGTTGAAGATCAAGAATACGCTTGTTTTGCATCTCAAAGGTTCCGAATTTTCCTAGGGACCAGTCAGAGTGTACTTAGGAATACAATAGCGCGGAAGGAGAGAAAAATCCGAATTACTAGTTGTGAAAAAACATATTTTATCCGGAATTGGCGAAGATCCGGATCAAAAATCCGGGCAAACCGAATATTTTTTTGAAGAAAAACGTTAGAAATCATTCGTACAACCAGTTTTATCCGGTTTTGGCCAAGGTCCGGATTAACTGAGGTTTACTATATGTTACTTGAAAAGATGTAGATATTTTTGAATTGTAATGAAAGCGTCTTTTTCATTTTTTTGGAGATGTATCCTCCCATTGTTATTCCACAAATATTTCCAGTGCAGTTCTTTTATGATTGGCCAAATAAGCGTTTTTCACGGGTAAGTGTTTTTTACGACTAGTAAGGTTTTCATCGATAAATCTCTGTTTGTACGAGGGTAATGAATTCAGCAGATTGCAGTTTCTTTCTTGAACTGTTTATGTTGTTCCTAGTCTTGCTGGAAATGAAGCTGGAATTAATGCTGGACAGTTTTTAACGTGGACACTTCAGATAATCAGGTGTAAAATTTTTACTGGACACGTAGTGGTTAAATGCATTGCATCATGGTGCTATTAGGCTGTGGCCTGTTCTTGATTGCTGTTTTTTCTTGAGGGCTCTCTAAGTGATTACAACTGATTCTCTACGGATCTTATTCATGTTTGAACTTCTCGATAAACGTGATTTGCGATCTACCACGAAAAACCATAGGTATTTCAAACATAGCAAAGGATTAGGGGTTACTTTTGTGGCAATGAGCTTAAGTAGTAAAGTACCCTATTACATAAGGATCATTTGTGTATCGTATTCGAAACACTCGATGCTCTGGCCTTACCCTCAATTTATGATTTTGAAGTGTGTTGTTATCATAATTATGATCGGAAAACGTTTTTAATTTTGTTGTGCCCACGGTATCACTGAAAATTGTGCCTTTGCATCTGAGTTGCAATACTTGGAGATCAAATTTGTACCGACCTGGCCTTTCATGCAGCTGTTTCGTTGCAGGCCACGAACGTTCAATCCCAAGTAAAAGGAGCTTTGCCCGATGGCACAATAAAACGACAGTCCTACAACAGCATTACCAGCAATTCGCGATCCATTCTTGGTTTGTCGGATAACTTTTGGAACAGATTATCATTGACGGATACAGAAGATCACGTTGCGTATAAGGTAATGCATGGATGATTGAATTTATTTGCCAGCAAACACGAAGTCCATAGTACAAACACACAGTAATGCCAGTAGTACCTCTGTTTCTAAAATTTAAGTTACGTTGGGAAGTTTTGTGTTATGTTTGTTAAGTTTCGTACCTCCCAATTAGCGTTTGGGGCAGGGGTGGCCAAACTTTTTGACCCGAGGGCCGAACTAGCGACTGCCTGACCACCGGAGGGCCGGATACAGTGCGATTTGCGTGACAGGCAGCAACTAATGCTGTTGCACTGCTGTTCACAGTCGGAAATGTGGTGCTTGGAAAAATGTGCAAGGTATTTGGCGGGCCGGATAAAACTGGTCTGCGGGCCGTTGTTTAGCTACCCCTGGTTTAGGGATTTGTATGTGTTTTCTCTAGGCTACTGTAATAAATATTGAGAACCGTATTTTTTGACATAAACATGGTATAATTGTTAAGTCCACCCTCATAAGCGTGAGAACTCATTGATATTTTCAACTCTGCATTGCTTTAATGAAGTAAAGTAAAGAATAAAGTCAATCCATGCAAATATTCTGATGCTAGGACAGCTAAACAAGCGTCTGTGGCAGCGCATGAAGTTGGAAATAATGCTGCATGATGGCAGGGTTTGTACTTACTTGGAAACTTACTGCCTGTCATACTCTTAACCTGACTTGTATCACTGCGCTCATTATCGGAATAAAGCCTATATTCAGATGAAACATTTTTTGTTCAATTTATTGGTAAATAACAGTTTTTTTAAGGAAAATGTTAGACACCCGATATGGATCTTTGGGGACCCGATTTCTCTGATTCTGGGGACCCGGTGATAATTTTCTCTGTTTCTAGGGACCCAAATCGGGTCCCTAAAACACCTTAAAAAACCCTGAAATAGTGTCCGTAGTTAATTTTTGATGCTTTCTTTCAACCTGTGAAGTGTTTTTGACCACTCGTCTGTCCAAGTCCACCCCTGCAAAATGCATAGTGACACGTTGTAGGGATTAACAATCGTTTTTGCTCAAACATATTTAATACGAGGCTTTTGGCACATTCCAAATTCATGAAGTTTTGCGGGAGTCACAGATAACGAAAAGTGTCGCACGCCGAAGTAATTCAAACGCAACAAATAATCATGATATAGCGAAAAAACAAATTTCAGTGTAAACTGAAAATGCTTAACATGTAGGCATCCGCTTCGGGAAATAGACTCGGAACGTCAAGTTTACATCAGTCGATCTTATGTGCTTGCCATGGAAATATGATGGTAGTGTAGCTATATTTCCGCTATTAATTGGTTAGACCAGTGGCTCTTAACCTTCTTAATGCCGTTACCCCTCAGAAGAACCTGATGTATGTCAATTACCCCCTTTTAAAAAAATTACAAATTACAGTTTGTAATCAATTAATAACAAAACAACACAAAAATGACGTTATAATTTGCAGTCGACAATGGGAAAGCTAATACTCTTTTTTTTAATCATATTTTAGCCGTATTTTAGCTTTTTATGAGTACGGATTGGGTTTTCTGATTTCTGCTTAACCGGATTTGGGTTAGATTTAATAATTTTGTTTTGAACTTCATCGCGGCTTTCAGATCAGATTCGGGACTGCAGATTATTGTATTTCATCCATGAAGCTTCGTGTAGTGGAGTTTCTCACGTCCATCGAGATTGTACATGGTGTTTGTTTTGAAAATATTTATCCTTGACTACAAGCGGTGATACAAGTATGCTCTCTTATGTATCATGTCATCAAAGCTAGGGAATCGGGGTGATTGTCATTGATCTAGTTTGAAGTTGCTTATCTTGACTCATGAATGTTGCACGTACAGTAATATCTGCTACCTAGTAACATTTAGAACAGTTCATGATTATGTATGTGTAGCCTAGTGGTAATGAGTCGCTTTACTATATGCCTGCTACTCTTTCAGTTTTGATATCCAACACTATGACTGAGCTTCTCATTGCTGAGTGATTACCTTCAAAGCTTTGAAGTGTCAACTATTATGGTGTTGTGAGCCAAATGTAGGACATGTAAGTTAACTCTAATTAGCTCCCACGCTATTCTTTTGTTTTTGAATCTTGAGCTGCATTGCATATAACTCAACAACAGTGATAGGAATTTGGATTTAAACAGGATTTGGATTTCATAAACGGTCAGTTTTCGGATTTGGTTTTGATTTTGAAATAAAATATATGGATCTGATTTGGATTTGAAAAACATAAATCCGTTCATCTCCACGTACGCTTTGTGGTGGTGTAGAATGGTAGTGTTCGTTTGTGGTGTGCGCAGGACTGGTGATATGTTTTAGGAAGCTAGGTTCGCTGAAACTGAATCATTGAGAGTACAATATAGACTAGTTAGCATTTATAGTACTGTGTAATTGATTGTGCACGAGCCTATAAAACTGCGGTCAATCCAGTAGAAGTGCCGAAAAAACGAATTTTAAAATAATGACTTTTTCCAATAAAAGATCAAGTTCAAAAAATTTTTTTATTATTTAAGATTCTCAAAGCATCGGATTTGTGTACGAACTTAATTTGGCAAAGTTTATGTTCAGGAATAATGTCAGTATCCTGACATCTTTTTACATTTTTTTTCAAAACTCCACAGCATTAGAAAATTTTCATCATCAGCATTTTAGAACTGATTATGGCAAAAAATGTTGCAATATGCACGCCATTTAATCCAGACATTGCAATTGCAGTCAACAAGCATTTGAAGTTTTTCAAAATAAAGCTGTAAATCAATTGTTTTTTAATGTGTTTTCTTGCCAAGTATGTCTTGTTTTTACTTGACGCAGTCATTTGTTTGGTTACACCACAAAAATATGTAAATGCTTAATTTCATGAAAACTCAGTAGCAGAAATCAATAGCAAATGTTGATGGAAAAGATTTTCTTTTGCTATATGTCTTTAACCAGACTATGTAAATGTTACCATTGTGTTAAAGAAAAGTATTATCGGTTTTGCATCATGAAGCAAAAACTGTGCTGGGGCTATTTTGCCTTTAATCGAACACGATTGGTTTGAAGTGGTCATGTGATGATATGCAAAGAGACAAGGGATTAGGGTCTAGCCTACAGTTCATACAGCGCAGACAAGAAGAAGCTGCTAACAGCTTGCCAGCACAGAAATCATGACAAAATTTGTCCATTGGACTGAGCCGTTACAGACGCCACGGTCAACGAAGCAGGTCATGCATTCCGAACTAGTCATGTGTTCACTTCAACAAGTCAAGTTTGGGTAAAGGCAAAATAGCTCCAGCAGTGCTTTTGCCTCATGATGCAAAATAGATAGTGCCTTTCTTAGGGCCGGGTTCAGGCCAAAATTTAAGGGGGTTAATTTTAGCCGGAACCCAGCACATGGGTTTGTTGTGATGGGTATGGATCGGTCTGGGTCACAAAAATGTGAGCACGTGATATCTCTGATGGCCGCACATGGAACTGCACCATACACTATACAATGTTGAAAATATTTAAGTGTAACGCGACTAAAACAACAATAATCTATATTACCCCACAAAAAAATTTCTAATTACCCACAGGATAAGAACCACTGGGTTAGACTCTCAATGAATGGACAGTGACAACGTTACCAAATGTTTTCCTATTATTTTCATTATACATCATACTGTAACATATTAAGAACCACGCAGTTACATTTTGCACGCCAGTTAGTTTACAGATAGAGTGGTTATTGGAGGTAAATTAATGTATGCAGCAATGGTCGGCAATCTGTACTGCACTACGGACTGACTGGTCTGAGGCAGACATTATTTCCACAGACCGGCCTGCAAGGTGTAAATGAAATTATGAATTCTAATTGCATGTAAATTTAATACAGCTCCCTATAACGCTAAGGGAATCTTGAACTTGTTCAAACTTGTTTCTCTATAACGAGATAGTCCTATACTGTTTTTTCGGCCATAGACCGAAATTTTTAAATTGCCGAAAACGTTAAGAGACATTTCGGTCAGAATGTCTGAAAATATAGGCTAATGAACATGGTTACGGTGAGTTTTAATACAACTGTGAGACAAATGGTCGAAATGTCACAAGGGCGTAACGAGGAGGGTCAAGGGGGCACAATTTCCCGGGCGCCGAAAAGTCCCAACAATATCACAAGTACTTTATTCAATGCAATACATTGGCTTCCGAAAGACTTCGGTTTCGAACATGGGGAGCCAAACTTGCTTCTTGCCGGGGGCGTAATCTAACCTCGTCACGCCCCTGAAATGTCCCTTACCCACTTTACACTGCACTGTTATCGGATTCGCGTTGGATTGGGAATCCCACAAATCACTCAAGCACGACCATGAGTGTCTCGCTTGAGCGCGCATTTTTTCACCCATATCCGATTCAGCGAATCCAACTAGCAGGGGTAGGTTGTGAATCCGATAACAGGGATTCGAGCGGAATTGAGGCTGGGGGGGGGTTGTATTAAGTCTTGGGCAAAGTTTTCTGTACTTGTTTTATGCTAAAACCACTACCGTGGAACAGATTAGCCTACTCAAGCTAGTCTGCAGCAAAAATGAAGGATTAATTTATTTGGTAGTTTTGTCTGTAGGCTAACTACTCCTAGTTATGGAAATAATCAGCAAAATTGAATCGGTTAAGCAAACTCAAAAATTATTTGGTCAGTTACAAGATATTAGCTATTGGGCCAGGGTTTCAAGGAAAATGTTAGGAACCCGGTTCGGATCTGTTGGGACCGGATTTCTCTGATTCTAGTGACCCGATTTTCTCTGATTGTAGGGACCCGAATCGGGTCCCTAAAACCCCTTAAAAAACCTGTATTGGGCTGAAGGACTCTTAACCCCAATACTGATTAATAGGTTTTCATTACACCTTGGTATAGAAGAACGATTCAACCTCTGTGCAAAATGTGTAATATTGGAAGTTGATGACTTCAGTATACACTTTGAACTTTGTATTCCAATTACGTGGGTATGATTTCCTCAGTTCATAATGGAACTCATGGAGTTCCACTGTTCATAGATCACGACTTACAAAGTGCTGTGAATCCTCATATTTGACACTCTGTTTTATTGTACTGCAGAGAATATACTGGTTAATGATTCTGACTGAAGTGAACAAAGTGGCTTTGCAATGTAAAAACAAACTCCCATTTCCTGCCCTGTAGAAGCTTTTCAAATTCTATGACAGTCACTTGAAGGAAGAGTGCAATTTCGATGCGACGACGCGGTTTTCATGACCTCATCGCCCAGCAGTTCTCTACGATTTTCTCTGCTGGCTGTTATTTTTCGGACTACACTAAATAAAATCACGTCTCGGCGATTCCAACTACACCTACGAAAATCGCTTTTCTGTAGTGGAATCAGCTTTCACCTTTTCATTTTCACGAATTCCCCAGTTTGCGCAATACCATATAGCCCAAGTACATGACGCATATCTTCGAGTTCCTTGCAGTATGAAAACGCCCCAATATCGAGTTCGCAAGTGCGTTCACGAAGGTAAGCCAAGAGCGACGTATCGCTCACGCGTCAATCCGATAACAGTGCAGTGTAAAGTTGGTAACTGTGACCTAAATGTCTCAGCGGAAAAAAAACTAAGTCCTATATCGGGTGATAGCAGACAATGACACCCGCATTAGTGTATTTCTTACGTCCAGCCTTCTTCATCTCCTGTGATATTGTCTTGATTGCTGTCATTAAAAAAAATGCAACTTCACAAAGACATGTTCTGGAAATTTTATGTATGAATCGGTAACTCATGCCTCGCGTATCAATACTGGACCACGAACCGGTGGTTGCCGAGCCCAGGTTTATACAGAATTGCACCAACCATCGTTTCTGCCAGAAGTGCAGTTTGAATCATCAAATTAGTTTACTGTGTCTTAAACGTGAAGCACAGACGGCATTCCTTGTCGCGACAGTTGAAACAACCGTGCGATCTACTTGTCAACCAGGTCGATTGAAGAAAGGCGATTATCAGTAAGAATAGAACGTCAACAGCTATAGATTTCTGTCACCTGCCGAGCGAACAATTGCGTTAGTTCGAAAATTATTTTTATGCGGATCAAAAGCTCGATTGGACTGGGAAAAAAGATATGATGTGGGCTCACTTTACGCTGGGGCTCACTTTAAGCAGAAATTTTCCATGTAGTGAACATTTCTGCGTGTGCTGATCTTGATGTACTTTGTAAGACGAAATTTGTATTATTTTGCAGGGCATGTCTGAGATTCCTCCTGCTACGCCAGCCCTGCTGACTCCTTCGTCAATTGGTAGTTTGAGCTCATTGGCGTTATCCGCGTACCATTAAATATGAACTATTCCTTTTAGTTGGTTGTTAAATGATCACATGTCGCTGTCTTGAATATTGCATATGAACTTATGCGAAACACAATTAGACTATCTAAAACTTTGTATTTATTTGAACGTCTGTTATCATATCTTTTATACAATGTATTGTCTAGGCTGCAATCAAGGCTAAATGTGATCGAGTCCTAGATAATCGGTAGAAGTCTTATTACGTTGCGATTATCTGATGATCTGTAATTTGGTAGTAGTGCGCGAAATGGAATATAATCAACCACCAGCGATCAAATATCTCGGTGTAAGAATCGAGGCGCGTCGACTTTTTAAATCGGTTAACGTCCACCGCACATCCTTGCTATGAAATTTGCAGGTTGCCGGCTTCCCTACCACATGTATTAATCGTTATGTAGTCGTGTTTGCTTTGCGTCAGTTGCATTTTTGCTGTTCGCTTTCGTTTCTAATTAATTTAATTGGCGTTTATGGTGTCGACTTCGTCCCATCAATTTGTTGAACAAACCACACCGAACAAGAACTTCCACGCTTCTGAATTCGTTAGTATTGTTTATTCGTTTCGTTATGCTGTTCTATATATTATGCTTCATACTGAAATAAAAATCGTTAGAGTTGCAACAAGAAATATGATTCTTCATATGTAGGTTTCCTACGAAGTATGGAAAAAAGTTAGGCAGTAACGTTCAGGCCCGCGGCGAAGAGTTTTCTGAGAGTGGCACACTTTCAAATTATGACCAACATATTTTTCTAGGAGGGGCGAAGCCCCCCCTGGTTACGGGCCTGGTAACGTTCCAAACTTGATATTTGACATGCATTCTGATAAGAGAGAATTACGTTGATCGTCTTGTCATAAATCTCAATTTATATTCAAAATTGCGTAGGAACCTGCATATGTTGTCTGCACCGCTAGCACCGAAAGATATATATGGTTCTCTGACAGTGGTGGGTTTAACGTAACGTTGGGGGCCCGAGGCAAGACTAAAAAGGGGGCCCCTCTGATGATGCCATCATACTCGGCCAACCATGATAAGCACATTTGATCAAGCCCATGATATGGCTACTGAAGGGTACGTTCCTGAGACTAAGAAACAACTTTGAAAACACTGAAAGTTGGGAAGAGGAGGCTGGCAACACAAACGTTACACAATAGCAAGTTGGCAAAATCCCCACTTTATTATTTTCGTGCCCCATTTCCCTGCATTCACTATCAATAAACTATAAGGTTTACCCCTTTGAACGTTTCATACTTCCCCCTTTGAAAAAATGCTTGGTAGTTGGTATCCTGAATTTGTTCACTTCACATTCGTGTCCTTATGGGAATCCATGAAACCATAACCAACAACCAAGGAGATTTAAAACGCTAAATTTGTGTTAAGTTTCATCTTCATTACAAGAACATAGCATACGAAAGCATTCAACGTGAGACTTGTTTTGGATAGCTTTGAGGCTGGATAAGTCAAGGTTGCCCTCATCTTGCATTGACGCTAGTTGTTTGAAAAATGTCCAAAAGTACGAAATAATTCCTCATGCACCTCACCGCAAACATTTCTAGCAGTAGCCTACACAATTGATTAAATCTGCTAGGAAAAAACGGTTCGAGTTATACCGTACTGGCTTAGAGCTGGCAAAAAATCTTTAACATCATCTAGCTAGTCTACCAACCATGTATTAGTCAAGCTTCAAATAATCTGTGCTAAATTCAAACCACCTGAAATATATGTAGAAAAAATGAGTACTCAAAATGCCATTTCTGCTACCTCATCAAAAAGTGTGAATGTGGCCTTGCTTATTGGCAGTCTTTGCAGCACAATAGCAATAATACAAAATTACATTAAAGTTGCTGTTTGGGCCCTTTTGAAAGCATCTTACTTGCATATTAGTTTCTGTTGGTGGCCTCTTTGAAAGCAAGGTACATACACATTAAAGTTGCTGTTGGGGGCCCTTTGGAAGCAAGGTACTTACACATTACAACTGCTGTTGGCAGCCTCTTTGAAAGCAAGGAATTTTACATTACAGTTGCTGTTTGGGGCCCCTGTGAAAGCAAGGTACTTGCACATTACAATTGCTGTTGGGGGGCCCCTGTGAAAGCAAGGTAGTTGCACATTACAATTGCTGTTGGGGGCCTCTTTGAAAGCAAGGAATTTTACATTAGTTGCTGTTGGGGGGCCTCCTTGAAAGCAAGGTACTAAAACATTACAATTGTTGTTGGGAGCCCCTGTGAAAGCAAGGTTCTTACACTACAATTGCTGTTGGAGGCCCTTTGAAAGCAGAATACTTAACTACAAATTGCAGTTGTTTTTGGAATCACCTTTGAAAGAAAAGTACCTGCACATTACAGTTCCTGTAGGGGGGCCCTTTGCAAGTAGAATACTCACTTATGATCTGCTTTGTAGCACATTACAATACGTTTTTCACCAAAAACAAGGAAAATTTCACCTCAAGGGGGGGCCCGAGGCAAATGCCTCGTTCGCCTCCCCTTAAATACACTACTGTTCTCTGAAGCAAACCTGCGGTACCGTTTGGAACTACGTAAAACGAGAGATTTTTTGTACTAGACGTACATAAGGTACAACGAGATGACAATAAAGCTTGAAGATTAATTTGAAGATGATTTATTTAATAATGAAAAAGTGGAGAGTCAGTACTATCTATAGCCCCTTGGAAAATAGTGGGGCTCCTAACCACTCCCATAATTTCATACACTTGATATTTGAGATGTTATGTACACATGGCAAGAACTGTTACAGCAATTAAACGGATAGGAAGGTAAAAGCAATTCACAAAGTGCAAGAGGTTACGCGGTATTGTCCAGTGTGCAAATCTTTTATCGCACAGAAGCGGATAACATATCACACGCAGCTTCCAACGTCAGTCTGCGATATCAGTCAAAAAGCATGTTCCGTGTACTTGTTGGTTCTTGTCTCATCGTATTCGCAGAATTCATCGTCATACACCCTTTCATTTGATGACGCGATCCTGCCAAAACCTAAACTGTTAGATGTCTCCCCATCAGAAGACGATGGCGTCAGCGTGTTGGTTCTTTCCGCCATTAACGGAATGGTTTCGTCTTGTTTTGCTCGTTTCCTCCAAGAAAACCCAACGTCTCGGACTTTGTTACCTGTTATCAACGTGGTAATAACCATTTTTAGGACAACTAATATCAAGCAGCCTATACTATAAAGAGCTTGGTAACGTAGCTGCGCAAGTCAATGCGAAAAGCTACGTGTCGAAGTCGGTTTGCTTTTGCCATTTGTTCGGCGAATGTAAAGCCAAAACAGGGTCAGTTGTCACGCTCAAATGCCCGTGACATTGAAACACCACCAAGTGGATGCGTTTCTTCAGTGGCGTATAATAGACTTGTGCAAAATGCCTGTACGAGTCAAAAAAACGTGAAGCTGTTGGTAGAGTGGCAGATAACATTTGTGATAGTATCGTGTTTTCAAGCAGGCGAGCAGTGCATTGACGAAGCGCAGAATTTTGTTTGTTTCGCACCAAAGAAGTTTATGCAAAATTCATCAGATGTTCGTAGATTTAGATCGAACTCTTTATGTCACTAAAATTTATGCATAGAAAACTGGTGTTTCTTCGCTAACCTCATTTTTCAATTGCAATTCTGTTAAATTTCATAGGTTTGGAAAATTTTCAGAAGCCACATAACTGTCAGTTTTGTGTGCGTGGGTCTCGGTCTTCCACTTTCAAGCCTTATGTGGGATTTAATACAGAACCGTCGCCAGGAAGTCTTCACTAGGGGGGCTTTGCTTTGGTGCCGGAGGGGGCTTGATATTGAAAATTTGATAAAAACTCCAATGATTTATAGTGTCTCATATTTCAATTTGAGGGACTAAGCCCACCAAATCCCCCCCCCCCCGTGGCGACGGGACTGATTCAATACCACAACTAACAAAATGCTTAGATTATCTTCAATAAACTGCTTTCGTTAAAGATGATCCAGAACGAGCAGCAAGAACTCCAGGGATCCATAAAGCCATGGCCGCTTTCAGGACTTCACCAGAACGACACTTTTTACGTTTGAAAAAGTTACGTTTAACCAACATAAGCATTTTCAACTCAGCACCGCTTACATTCCAACTCGCGCTGCAAGAACGTTCAGAGTTTTAGCTGAAAACCTGCATCTACCGGTGAAAATGCAAGGCCGTCTCTAAGAAAGCCACTCGAAATGAAAAATGTAACTAAGTTTTAGTGAAAGAATGTCGCAATATGCAACATTTTAAGCTCTACGCAGCCTGTGATGGGTAAACATTAAAGAACCACCCAAGATTTTGAAAGCAATCAGGTTAGAAATCAAACGCTTTTATTGATTATTTCGAAGAAAGTTGGCTCAGGTAGCTTCAAATTCAAACTGAGATAATATTGATTACAATAAATCATAAAACATCAAGCTTGACCATGTCTGAACAGAGAGGTGAACTTTCAAGCCTTCACTTGTCAGTGCATACACTTCGAACCATAAATGTAACCACAATCAAAAGCTGAAAGTATTGAAGTTGCACCAAAAAATACGTGAGCTTCTTTCTTTGTGTCTTTGTTGTGTGGAGCAAATCAGTTATAAACCACCCTTGTGGTAGCCTATGTCCGCAGAGTGACGCTATCCTGTCATAACTGGCTGCAAATAGGGTTGCCAGATACGTTTTGTAAAAATACCGGCCTTTTTGATTTGTCAACAGTGCCAGATCTAAGCTGTGTCGTATTTCATAAGCGGCACAGGGAAACAGAGAGACAATCAGTATTGCTAAGCCACAAATAATAATTAAAAAAAATTTTGGCTGGCTCATTACACTTGGTATGTGTGCGACGTCACGTGACAGTCGCACCAAGGATTGCGTCAACAGCAGCAAATAAACTTCGCTGAAAGAACTGTCCTGACAAGATTCACTACTAGAGTCAATATAATTTGAGAAATTCTACGTTAGCTCTTTATGAAGTTACGGCAAATTATTTATTTTCAAAATACCGGCTTCAGGCTCTGATTTTCAGAATACCGGCCTTTGCTAAATTAGCAGTAAAATACCGGCAAGGCCGGTGAAATACCGGCCATCTGGCAACCCTAGCTGCAAAGGAGCTGCTACAGTAGGATACATCGAAAACATTATGCGACTGTTCGTAAGTATCCGTGTGAAACCAAGCTAGTATCAGGTGTTTATAGGTTATAGTGTAAAGTAAAAGTTGATTTGAACGAAAGGATCACCTGTTTTTTCTGAACAACAAATGCATTTCTTCCCATCTCGTAAGTCAAACTAAGCTAAATGGAAAAGTGCAAAACGAAACACCAATGTAATGTGGTTTACAAATTCAAATTCCGTCTGCAAAATCACACCTGTAGTGCTCCGCGACATTCGGTGAGCTGGCGAACCTTTTAATCAGTTACTGTTCTTCCAACCCGCATACGGCCCAGCCGAAGGTTTTGTGCGGACAAGTCGAAGGATTTCGTTGTTGCGTGTTTACAATGTAATGACAATGTGTCCTCATTCTGATCTTCTTAAATTTGACATTTTGATGCCATGGTCCTCTGTGGGCCACTATGTCACGTGAGTACCTTAAGCAAAATTATTTTTTTTTGCTGAGAACAAAATAAGTCATTCAATGAGCGGCTTTGATAAGATGGTCTAGGGTTGGTAGACACTTCGTCAACGCAGTGGCCAGGCGAACTCTCATAAACAGCCAAATCTTCGTGCTTAAAGCCAAACATCGTTTTTGTTTATTTTTATACATAAACATATTCATTAGAACAATAAGTACAAAGCCATCGCCAATACCTAGTCTGAATATACTATGGAGACCAACTGGTTGATTGATCTCACCGTGCCCAACAACCCACCAAACTTGGTATACCGCTCTGCGGATCAGCGTGAGCTTCAGTTAGTGCAGGGGCGGAATAAGGTTGTATGAGGTCCCCGGCTGAAACTTAGAAAGGGGCCCTTTCTAACAACTAGACATTACACATTTTTACCGGCTTAGGGATTGGGTGCCCCCTAAGTGGTGGGGGCCCCTGGCTGTAGCCCAGTCAGCTCCCCCCCCTTAATCCGCAACTGGTGCAGGAGTGGGGAACCTGCAGCCCGCGTGAACATTCAATATGGCCCGATTCAGAAGTTTCGTTACCCAAGATAGAACACAATGTCGCGTCAAAACGAAGCTCCGTGATTAACAGATAGTTAGTAAGCCAAGGCAAGTTCCTCTCGCTCCTCAGTTTTCTCTTTGTATTTGCCTCACGAGGCACGGGTAAAATTTTAAGATACAATTTATTATTTTGCGGCCCACCAGCGTTTTTTCACATGTGTGGCCTGTGATAGCAAATAGGTTCCTTCCCTTGAGTTGTGCGTTCTGGAAATAAACTGCAGATCAGAAGTTCGATCGATTTATTAAATGTTAATGTTAACCTGGGTCTGTCAGGAAAGGAAGTGTGCTTTTGAGAGAATATACATGGAGACATTTTGAGTGTTTAAATTTCGGAATGTGGGAACATGCACATTAGGCCACATTTTCAAAAGTATAAAAGGCCAGACAAATATTTGCGGACAAATCACCTCTGAAAACGGCAAAATTTTCACAACTTGACCGCAAAAAGACCAAGTTTCCAAGCCTGAAACAATCGCATAATTTTCCAGTGAGGCATTTGACATAGCTGCCATAAATCGATTTTTAGGTAACGAATCTATTCCTGGTCCGGCTTACCAACTTTCATCATGTGATCTGTTACGTCGTCCTTGACATCAGAAACATCGAACATGCTTTTGATCGACCGGTACCACGGAATGTTGTGCCCGGCTGTTACGTACGGCTCGTAGGAAAAGCTGTAGTGGTGCGCAACTGCGGCGATGAACATTTCTGTAAATGAAATGTTAAAGAAAAATAGTGTCATTGTACTTAGAACGTCAGTTGGAATCACAGATTTGTCCTGGAAGTTAGGTTGTCAGTTCGAACTGAAACTGGTTTTCACCTATTTAATAACCGGAATGCTTTTTTAAACACAATCTACACGTTGCCTTTATATGGGTTTCCAAAATATGTTGTTAAAAGGGAAGGTTAAGCAGAGCTTGCTCTTAAGACTATCATTTGCCAAGTGGTTTTTTTGCTGTCGAGAGAACAGGCTAACTAAATGTTTCCCATGCCTGTTAAATCAGCGACACATTCATTTTTTCATTAGTTTATGGATTTGTGTGTAATACTGTGCACATCCGTGCAACTTACATTCATGCGCGCTCACTTGATACAACACACGAGTTGATTTATAAACTTAGTTCTATGTTTCAAAATCTGTTCAGATGTTTGCGGTAACAGTTATCTTGCAAAAATGATTGCTTGATATATACGGAAAAAAGCAAACAGGAAAACGCGCTCTAAAACGTAGCTAAATAATAAATAAGTCGAGAAGATAGGCGATTGTATCTCAAACCAAGTTGGGAAAGTATGATCTATCTTCTTAAGAAAAGTTATGATGATCTTGTTTAACGGAAGACACCAACAGTTCATTGTCAATCGCATTGTATACATAATCCAAGCCTTTTTGCTTGTGGTGTGTCTGCCTATAAACATTTTCTCACTTTTTCATGCAACACCATCTCCAAACTTCAAACCAAACAATTATCTCCAAATCCAAACTTCAAACCAAACAATTCAAATACTGTATTTCAACTTCCACTCTAATAAATTAAAGGACGAGACGGAAAGACTTCAGAATTATCGAAGGCTGAAGCTGCACAATCGAGAACCTGCTGCACGATTATGACAAACCCCATAATTAACAGATCAGCGACGAGCGTAAGAACGAATCTACTCCCAAGGCGATACACGATTCAGTAAATCGAGAACGGAAAACGCCATATATGCTTGAAAATGTAAAGATCACAAAATAATACAGGAAGGGTGACCGAAGGTCCACAATGCAGACAATCCATTCAGGGGCGCAGCCAGGAAGTTATAGAAGCAAAAAGCGTTGAAAAGGAAAAATTGCTTGTGATTAGAATAGCCAAGGAAAAACTGGGAGGTCCTTCCAACTGCCATCTTGTTTCTTCGATATTCTTTCATAGTACACTAGTACAGAAATTTAGTATCAACTTATTATATCTGTTACAATTCAGTCAAGCTAAATAACAAACAAGCCGAGTTTTAAATATGGACTTATTTCGTTCGTTACCTTAAGCCAAAATTATACAGTAGAAATCGTCTAATTCGTCAATTCGCTTAATCGTCCCTTTTTCGTCGGTCCGGGCAGAATCCCTATCTTGTGTGTACATTTCTGTTCGTCTAATTCGTCAATTTGCTTAATTCGTCACCTCTTTCTATCCCTGAGAAGCGTTTTGTTCGTCTAAGTCGTCATTTGCAGTTTCGCTTTTGATGTCTAAGCAGCTAGTACGTATGGGAATTCAAACAAATTAAGGATCTTTATCTGAGAATTGCTGAACCTCGCAATTTGCTTATCGAATTTATACTCGAGGTTCGAAGCGTGACCTGACTCCCCATTGAGAGAACGCGGAAAAGTTTATTAAAGATTTAAAAGGTCCAGATAGAGCAGAGGAATTAATTGTTGTATTCAACCGTAACGTCATAACTTGTATTTTACTGCAAATAATATCACTATGTATACGAGTTACTGTGATAAAGTATACGAACTTCTATGATAGAGTTTTCACCTGTTTGCATAATTCGTCACTTTTTTCTAATCCCCTTGAGGTGACGAATTAGGCAAATTCTACTGTACTACAACGGAAATGTTCACTACCAAAAAAAGACTTGCGCTGCATGGTTATCTTCACTGAAAGCCTAACGCTGATAACACAGTTGCCATTTCAAAGCGAACAAGGAAAGTTCCGTCTCTCCCAGTGATTGTGGTACGAGACAGCTCAGCAAGTTTGGCAGGAAATTCTTTCCGAGAAAAAAAATTCTTTTCTTTTTTTTTTATTTCTAACCCTGAAGAAACAGAAAAGTCTCAGTACTTCGTTTTAAAAAATCCGGGCACTTTTGGGTTTGAACTTCTTTTGGTGTGACGTCACGACTGCAGGCCAAGGAATTTTTGGATGACGTACACATCAAGGTACACGAAAAGCGGAAGTGCTAAATAGCCTTGTAATGAAAATCACGGCCAAAGAAAACGATACAAACGACATACTGCAAACGTTTCGATAACTCCTGTTATCGAAACGTTTGCAATGTCGTTTGTATCGTTGTCTTTGGCCGAGATTTTCATTACAACGTCATCAAGGCCTGAAAAAAATCCAAGTGGCAATTTACTTGCTTTTTCTTTTAAAATACACTAGGCTAAAATCCTCATCTGTAGAGCCCTTGATTGGCCATCTAGCGTTAGTGGCTGCTAGTTGTGGCCAAAACACGACACTAATTAAATCCCTAGGGATTGCCCATTTGATTTTCCAAATCAAGGGCTCTCAAGATGCGGATTTTCGCCTTGGACATTTTGAAAGAAAAAAAGTAAATTGCCACTTGAAATAATTTTTCCTCAGGTCCCGATGACGTCACGGACACCACCAGATGACATTACGCTACCCCACAAAAAGTTCAAACCCAAAACTGCCCGGATTTTTTAAAATAAAAACTAGGAGATTTTCTGCTACTTTTGAGGGTTCCATTAGCTCTCTAGCTGTATCGGTCGGTAAGTTACGACTGTACAAAATCCGAGCCACTATAGTGGCTTTGCGGTCCTTAAACGTACAGTCGCATGAATGGAGTAAGGCGACGCTTTTTTCGGCAAAATTTGTCCAATACAGAAGCTTCCCGTGAGTTTGCAGCACAAAGTAGAGACTCCATGCGGTCTCTAGTGATTGCTACTCTACTCTAGCGTTTTCCACCCTACGTTATGATTCAATGCTATTTGATCGCTTTATGATCAGGGGCATTAGTTGCTACAAGAAACTCATTCTTTGTGTTATGAAACTAGATCAATTTATTGTATAATTTCTTCACTCCCACACGCAACGTACTAGACCTAAGTTTGCGTCGCAGTAACAAGGAACAGACATGTACGTATGTGGCGGTAGTAGAAAAGTATACCCTTGCAGGCACTAATGCATTTACCTTGATGAAACACAGGTGTAAAGGGCACACACAAAAGACATGAATGACGCCATCACGATTGTTATAATGTAGTGCTGCGGTGACTTCCAAATACACCGATTTATAAAATGCATGAGGGAGTGGGAGGCTGCGAAGGACCAGGGGTCATTTAGGCTGCAGACCTTCCGAGGACGACGCTACTGATAGTGTAAAGGGAACAGTTTATAACAGTAACTCTTTTGCTCTGAGTATTAAGTTAATATGTAATGCGGTTGTATGGTTTATTGAAGAAGAATGCGTTGTGGGCAAGGTCAACCCACCAGAAGAAATCGGTTTAACGTTGTCACTTGGCACAATGAACATTTGCAGTTTCCACATAATTAAAACTATTCGTGAAAGCTGGAGAGAAAATCTGTTAATAGTTATCGACCAGTGCAGCACTGCAATAGTGTCACGGAATTTGAGCAGGTTCAGAACAAGGCGTCCAAACATGTACTACGGAAAAGAATTCTAAGTCATTGTCATGAAACATGCATGGGAACGAAAATTCGTTTGTAGTTCGGTCGGTAGATGCATTATTCCCTTTGCGCTTGGAGACCAAAATGGCATCCCGCTACTGCATACACGGGTTTGATGCGACCAATTTTAGTGAACGCAACAGATACCAAACCGAGTAAGATATAAAAGCGATACTTCATGATTCGACTTTTTCATAGTAACAGCGTTAAATAATTAAATCAATACACCTGATTTATGTACACCAATTAAAAGAATACAATACATGTTTCTAGCAGCCGAGTGATACATAATTTTTGTGCCAAACTAGGAAAAAGACCTACTGCTGCGGACTTACGGACTGCACTGGTAACACCGTTGAAGCTTGCTTTTCACTTTGGGGCTTCCAGAATCTAGCGTTAGTTGTGAGTTTTTAATATGGCGTTCCTATTTTCACTACTGCTTTTCCTTTCAAGGCTGCCATCAAGTATTAAATTTGGAACAATAACCAGCTAATTTTGCACAGACAAGCGGCAAATCATGGACTGTGCTAGTGAATAAAGTGACTGCTTTTGTGATTACTTGCGTAAGGATAGTCAGCTCTCACGCACACAAAAAATAACGAACAGCTGTATTATTACGAAGAATAGGATTGCTGATGCTATTCGGTAATAGAGGCCGACTAGGCTTTGCCCAGCTCGTACATTTTGCAGTTCAACGAGGTGTGAAGCATTGTTCAGAGCAGCAATTCTCAACCCCGGCTTTCAGAGCCGTATGCGGCTGTCAACCATCCTTCGTGCGGTCCTCATCAATGCAATGAAAAAAATATTCTTTTTGCAAAACAACTGCCGAAATGGCGAGAATACATGTTTTCGTAGAGCGTATTGTACTTGTTTTAACAATGGGAAAATCACGGATATGTAACAATGGTAGCTGTTTACTCTTCATAACAATAGCCTAGAAGTGGTTGTTTCAAGTAATTTGACTTTGCTATTTTCTCATTTCATTTTCAACAACCTCAAACGTGATTCGCTATTTTCTCGTTTATTTTCAACAACCTCATACGAGAGATCCACGTAGCAAAGTGCAGCTTTATTTACCACAACCTGTTGTGATAAACGTTCGCACTCTGTACATCGCACTGTCAAAGAAAAACAAATTACTGTATACACCGGCAATTTCAAAGAAAGCTCACACTCTTATGCAAGAAATTCGGTCTTTTCAAAATGATTGGTATGAGAAATATTTTTAGGTCGAAAGAGATAACAAAACACATTGTCTTCTGTATCCTACGGTGATATACAGTATGAAACCGTTTAATGTTGAGAGGCACTAAAAAACTCACTCTGCAGAGTATGATTTCCACAAAGGAGAATCGAAGAAGAGGAAGTTGGAATTTCTGAAGTCAGCACGTATGAAGCAAACGAATATGTCCAAGCTTGGTAATGAATCTGTTAAAAGTTACTGTGGCACCACACAAGATTAGCCATCTTTTTGGGTTACCAAATGACACCATAGGATGCCGAAATTAAGAAGCAGGCCAGTGCTTTTCGAAGGTGTTTTACGAGTTCGTTTCGGTCTCAAATTCTTCCAACGATCTCTTAAAATACAGTAGAACCTCGTTTGAGACCATCTCGGTATTTAGATGAAATAGTTGTGCCTCTTAAAATGTCCTGGCGATGACCAAGGTCTGAAGCAGGCTATTGTTATGCTTACTGAAGACTGTTGTACTTCTAGCATTCAGCTCAAAGCTAAAAAGTTACAGCTTAGCAGTGACACCGTGGCGTGCATATCAAACGACCTACACGACCAGTTTCTTAACGAGTCGAGGGATTTGGTTTTGTTTACTCTTATCGCACTTGACAGCACAAAGGGCATTACTGACATGAAGCCATTAGCTGTGTTTATCAGGCGGGTTATGCCAGACTTTAAGAGTTACGAGGAAATTCTCATTTTGTGTTCCTTTCACCGCTCAACAAAAAGAATAGATATGTTTCGTGAATTTCGTGCTATTCTTCTGGAAGTGCATTTGGATCCGTCAAGCAGTTTTCAATGGCAACGGATGGGTGTCCTTTCGTGATTGGAAAGAATAAAGGTCTTCAAGAACTCATCAACAAATGGTGTGAAAAAGAAATCTTGCCACTGTGTTATGCCACCACTGCATTGTGCACCAGAAAAGTATTGTGCTAAGCCTCTGAAGATGTCTAATGTGACAGAAATCGTTATATCAACAGTAAATTGGATTCGTGCACACGCGCTTAGCCATAGTAAATTTAAGAAGTTTCTGGCATGTGTTGATCCTGACTATGGTGACGTGGTCATGTTCAATGCTATGCAATGGCTAAGCCGTGCTAATCGTCTCAGATTTTATGCGCTGTTCCCGGAGATCAAGACCTTTATCGCAGAAAATAAATCTATCCCACAGCTGAGCAACGAAGAATAGATTGCAGATCTGGTGTTCATGCAGATTTAGCATTGATATCACTGCACAACTTTCGTTACTGACCGGCTTCCCACAAGGTAATAACAAGCTCTGTCGCGATTTATTAGCGCAGTATCGGCCTTAATTGAAAACCTTTATCTTTGGAAGACGCAGCTTGCACGTGGTGTTACGACACATTTTCCAACACTTTCAAAACACGAAGACAACGGATCATTCGAAAAGTAGGATAGGCTCATAAATGACTTGATTAGTGAATTTGAACGTCGCATAGCTATCGCCTACTTGATTTTTGGAGTCGAGTTCCAGAAGGAAAGTATCTAACTCGAGTACCAGTGCATTGAAGAATGCCGCTGTATTTGGTTCAACGCATGTGTGCTAAGTGCTTCTCAGCAAAATTGTCAGAATCTAAACCAAATGTGGCAACCGATTGACTACCAATAATCTTAGCCAACTTCTACGTAATGCATCTTCCACATTCAGGCCCCGCAAACTCACTAAACGTAGATTCCAAAATCAAGCTTCACATTAAATTGCTTTGTTTGTTTTTGTTATGTTCTCGTGATTTGTCGTTGCGGTTGTTTGATAAATTGTGTGTAGCAGTTGCTACAGATTTCTAACTTTAGGTTTTAAATTCGGCCCAGACGCTCAAGAAGGTGGAGAACGACAGGTTTAGAGTGTCTTTTAATCTTTGTTTCTGCGTGTATAAGTACCAATATGGCAAGCATTTATATCAAAGACGAGCCAGAAGTTTGGCGGTTCAAATTACCCCCTGGATCCGCCACTGAAGCTAACACTCTAGTTTGACGATGGTTGTTAACAAACTATACTTCATCTTAAATTTGGGTAAATTCCAAGACGCGCTGAGTCAAAAGAGATCACAGCGAAATAAAGTAACGTTTCTGTGGCTATTGTGATTACAAGATTAAGTTAGGAATCGACACGTAACTTGAAAACCATTATTTCGTGGTTGGCTAAGTACACACTCAACTCAAGGTCCAGTATGTGTTCTACGACAAATCAAGCTTAAAATAGTCAAACAAGCCAGTGATGATTATTGCCACTCTGAAAATTAAAATCAAGCAGTCACTAACCGAAACATATCAAGAGATCCTGCAGACCGTTGGCAAATTGTTCCTTGGTTTCCCAACCCCACTTTTTGTCGAGATCCGTCAGAGCAACGACAAATGCAATGACGACTCCTTGCCTGAATAGCACACGGTTATCTGAATTACGTTCTTAAAGTTTAAATTCACAATCAAGGTAGCTCCAACACGATGATCATCCCCCCTCATCAAAATCATTAAGACCCCGCTTCTCGTGGAATTAAGGCTAAAATTGGCATTAATACCTGACAGGCACTTTACAATTCTAGAAAGTTTTTTGAGCACTTCACAAATTTTCATAGAAATGCTTGTGGGATTGAAGGGGCCCCTTGTGAGGGCGTCCGTCCGATCAGGCCACTTAGTGCTGCTCTGTTCATGGACATCACATATTTTAAAAAACAAATACATCATTCAAAAACAAAAAACGCTATAATTTATTTACGTGACTACACGCGTTTTATGTCGAACAAAACTCAGCATAAACGTAAGTCGTTTGCTAATGACTTTTGTCCAATCTTTTATCTTGAATATCAACAATTTGTGCCTAAACATTCGTGCATTACCTAAAGTTCTAATCTTTCAATTTCCCCATACTTTTCGAAACAGGAAACCGCTTCTCGTTCAAAAATGTGGAAAGTTTACCTGTAAGTAAACAGCACACGATGGCCCGTGTTCCGACAAGGTAACCGTTTTTAGGATTAAAGCATTTTGTGGCACTATTCTCACGATTTTCATGTACATCAAATATTTTCCAACAAGTGTACAGCTTGTTTTTCTTTCGTTGGAAGCAAGCTTACAGATAGCTTTCATCTGGTTTCAAAATGCTACTTTTTTTCTAATAATGGGAATTAACTTTCTACCCAACACCCAGAGCTACTGTGGGTCTGTTGTCTGTTCTTCATTATATTAAGCACGAAGTTTTATCATGCTGAAATCATCAGCAACATTCCATGGTGCGGTCTGACATTTAAATATTAAATTGCACATAACGAGTTAGGCCATACCAAAACGAGGCAAACACCACCATTTTGACGCAAACGAACTTTGACACAGGTTTCAGAGGTGCCAATTCTTCTTTGGTCGCCAAATAAAACAGCCATAAGCAATACATGGCCCACTGAAAAAAATAATTCGAAGTTATTCACACAACATTAAGCATGAGGATAATGAAAAAGTTCTATTTTGATCTTTAACGGACAGTGATTGCCAAAAGGTAATCCCGTTAAAGATTTGAAACAATACCTTGAGAAACACTTTACTTGTGTAATAATCGTAAACCATTTTATTTGTTTTTAACTGTGTGCAACGCTTAAAGCACAAACTCAGTTATAAACATGCACTTTGCACAAATCAAGTTTTCGCCAATCGTAAACATTCCACACTGAGGTGTAGAGACATACTGAACGCTTTGATTTGCATATGCTTTCAAGTTAGTAACAACTACGCTTGCTCAGGAATACAATTACCACATTAAAAATCAGATAACAAGTATTTTTAACATGCCCAGCAGAATGAAATGAACTTACTTGACTACAAGCTGATGTAAACATTTGCATGCAGTGTATTACTGAGTTTTTCCCTCTCGCAGACTGACTAGATTTTAAAAGCTGTACTTCTACGCCGCTGCTTTCATCAAAGCTTGGTTTAATGAATTGGTGTTTGTTTGAATGGTGCTGATTTTATGTGAAAGGTGTCAAATTTCGTTGCAAATGCACTAAATTTCACTTTAGCTTAATAAAAATTAGAATCACGTGCACTCTTTTCAGACTTCTATAAAAAGTTGAAACCATTCAATCGGGCAACTGCGTAAAGCACGGTTCTTAGCAGAAGGTACTTCTAGTGCTGAAGATGAACGGGACCACTGAAAGCAAATATCTACTGAATACCACTTTGGTTTTCCGCAATCTTGTCAAGTTACAAGTTGAGAATACAACTTCAATGCTTTTGTGCAGGTGACGACAGGATGCGGCTTGAATGCACATAATTGTTTCTCAATCAGATATCAACACGAATTACGAGTTAATTCCATTAACATACAAAATAATTTCGCTTCATTATTTACTGAGCCCTTAAATTTTTCATGACCGGTTTTTCCACAATGACGCAAAACATTATACGAGTATGCATATTGTATGTTAATGGAATTAACTCGTAATTCAAACTTTTTTGCATAATTTCAAATTTTCAAACCAGTGAGCGCACATTTACTTAGGATCCCACATCCCATGCACAGAAGCCCCTCATGAAAACCTGGAATTTACATTTTCTAATGCAATGCATAACAGGCCACAAAAATCTACAATAATTTGAAGAAAGCATATTTTCGACTTTTTTCGAAAGCCTTGACACGATGTTGTTACGTATACCATTTTGCGCATAAAGCCACTTTTCCAGTATGTCTTTAACATTTAAGGTTAATAAGAAGTTAGTAACACTACACCGTTTTGATTCAACAATTGAATAGCAGAAAATTATAATTTTGATATATGGCTGTGTGTTACTTCAGGCTTCCATGTTAGGTGACCATCCTTTTCGTTGTGTGTAGAACTAGGACCCGCCACAAGGTTTGACCTCAAAAATGTACTGAAAACAACTGCGGAGCTACAGATTTCCGCCGATTTTTACAACTCGACCAAGCAGGGAGGACATGCCAATATATACTGTATGTGGGATATGGCGATGTTGCTGATGTATCATATTGGCAAAATTCCGCCGATATATATCGGCAATATTTGCTCATAACAGCCGCTACGCTGCTGTTCTGCACGAAATGTTCGGAAACACAAGTTGCTACTTCGTCTCTGATTGATCAACGCAAATTCTTTGTCCTGTTCCGTACGACGCGCAGCCCTCCGACTACATCAAGCAGTGCGAAAAAATCAGACCGCTGCGCAATCGTCCCGATAAATCTTTCTATGACGTAACATTCACTCGCAGGTTTTTGCGCGGTAAACAGATGGGTACCCCAGACAACTGCCACCCAGGACAAATGCCACCGAAGACAACCCAGAAAACTGCCACCTATAGGTTGTCTTATAGGACAACTGCTACACCAGGAGTGTACTGTGGCGGGAACACATTCCCACTATTCTTTCATGTTTTCGTTTGTAGTGCAATCAAAGTGAATGCATCATTAAAAACTGATTCAAAAATGATTTTGTGAAGTGCTGTTGAAGATGGTAGTTTTGTAGGTGCGTTCCCGCACTTATTTTTTTAGCAGTATACCCCTGTTCTACCTGGACAACTGCCACCTAGGAAAATGGGTTTCACGCATCACATACAAATTATCAAATTCCATTTGGTATATCGCGTTGCGACACGTGTACGAGTTCATGCGGCACAGCGGTTGAGAACCTCTGTACTACGATATTACTGCTTTAACATAGTGCAGCAGAGCTGCAACGTTGCTATTGCTGCCATGTAACTCACAAACCAAAAGCGAAGGTAAAAGAATGCGCAGACCGTAAAACGAACGGAAGAAAACGCGTTTTATGGGGGTGTGAAATGAATACGATGCGATAATATGTATAAGAGAGTTTGCTGTGAAAAGATTGAAAATACCCACGTCGTGCACTGACATAAGAATGTTTATGAACGTTTAATGACATCGACACGAAATTCTCCACCCAAAAGTTTAAGTCACGTTTCTTTAAAGTGGTCAGAGGATGAAGGAACTTTGGTATACATTAGTAGATCCTTGTGGATTTCAAATGGCTGTAATGGCAAGAAACGCAAAGAACCCAATATGCGTTAGGTGGCAGTTGTCCTGGGTGGCAATTGTCATGAGTGACAGTTGCCCGGGAAGCTGTAGTCCTAGAACCAAACAGATAACTGCCTGCGAACAAATCAGGGTACATGTTCTGGTGGCATGAGCGTCGGAAGGAGGGGTGCAGGTCAGCCCCGGACCCCTTGGATTTTGAATTTTGATATTTTTCTATTAAATTTTTAGCAACAGAGCAGACATGGGGTAATCGTAATCGTCAATCGTAATCGATTACAGTTTTTTGAGTAATCGTAATCGATTGAATTGACCAAAAATGAAATGTAATCGATTACATTGCCAATTTAATCGACGATTACTTTCGCGATTAAACTTGGAAATCTTCACCCTACATCACTGTGCGATAAACCCCGGTTGTGGTGGCTGAGTTTCCTCCTTTATCATCAGTTGTTATGGTTATGCTTCAGGGGAGCAAGCACAGCGTTTGTAGCTAATTCTCGCTTTGTTCCGGTTAGCCTTCCTGTTGGCCGCCAGAAGATACGTAGTGAGTTTAGTCTAGTGAGATGCAGCATCAAAAATAAGAACTTTTCTTAAAAACGGGTTGGCATTTCGGCAACAGAATAGTGGGACATTACGAGGAGAGGTGTTCGTTTCATTTATATATATTCAGAGTGAACTCATGAATGTAAGTGTTGGAGCAAGCTTTGTATGTAATTAGTACATTAATTTGCATACAGTAAATTAACTTTCTTTCAGAGGAATAAGGTACTTTAATCCAAGTCGAAAGTACCTTTCCGCAACAGTGGTGTCAACCGTGATCCACTGGTAAAAACAAGCTCAACGAAATCTGTGAGGTCTTGTTAACCATTGACTACTGGTTCAATTGACAGATGCCCAGCTATATTGGCATTAGTGTTCATTCCATTTCAAATTAAAAGCTGCACAATGCTATGTTGGCTTGCAAATGATAATAATAAACCCACAGTTAGAAGAAATAGTCGGCAATTTTCAAATCACTAACAAACGCATTTTCAGCGTTCCTGGACGAATGTTCAAGCCTGATAGATCTCGTTTTCCTGATTAAAGATTTGTAGCGTTGATGTTCATCAACTGTAACAAAGATTTTAAACATTGATTATTTTTGTTTAATCAATATTTTTAGGAGTTTATTGCAGTGGAGTAATTGACGGGAGTCAAGAGGGACGATTTGACTTTCCTGGCCAGCTAAATGTAAAAATCGCACCCCACTTGTATCCTTTTAATAGGTTTTTAGTACGGTGTCGTCTTTTTGCATCTTTCGGTGTATTTTCCGTTGATTTGGGGTTTTAGTACTGTATAGCCATCCACACTCGGATTCACTATAATTTATCTAATTTTTTTCTGAGTGTTGACTAGAAGGAAATCTTTACTCTGGTCGCTTACAGAGACCGGTGGGACCCTTTCAGCTAAATTTCTCCTCTAGCTCAAACCTCTAGTTACGCCACCGGTTTGTTGAGTGCACGAACATCTCAGTAAACAGTCAATGTTTTTTTTTTTTTTTTTTTTCCGGTGCTTGATCCTTACAGATTAGTAATTTCGTTTATTGCATTGATTCATATCGTATGTTGTTTGAAAATATACTTACATAAAACTATGCAAATTGGTTTCGCTTTCTTTCTGAGGATGTTTCAAGACAAATGTGTAATCGCGATTGTAATCGTGATTACTTTAAATGTGGATTACATTGTGATTTTGTTTATTCGTAATCGTAATCGAGCAGGTGGCAAGTAATCGTAATCGATTACATTTGTGCTGTAATCGCCCCATGTCTGCAACAGAGGTTGTTCTCTTAGTTTTATGTGGGTGTTCATTTCACCACTGTTGCCCCCCCTAGAAAATCCTTTTGGCTACCCCTTGAAAAACCCACATTAGTCCCCCTGAGAAAAGTCCTTCTGACGCCCACGCGTGGTGGTTGGCTGATTTAGTGACTCAGGTTTGCGCAGAATTCGATGCTGTACGGTTCTTCATCGCAGTGAAGAGATGGTTTCATCACTGTTTGTGATGAGTCACGCATTGTTGTTTACCCACTCGTGAGATCTGAGGGCAGACACATAGGCCTACACAAGGAGTACTTTTACGCAACACACGTTTGTCTGTTTATGGATTCGCTTGTACGCTTGATTTAAAGGATTGCAGTAGCCACGAATGATGAAAACATCCCGCAACAGTACATGATAACATCTTGTGAGTTGGTTTAATATGCACTGCAATACTGCGTTATGTGTGATTGTCACTACTCTGCGATACTGCTAAGGCAGTGTTATAAACGAAATTTTGGAGAGTACTCATAACAATACCTCTATTAATAATAATAGTGTTCTCTTCTATTTCAAGTACCTGCGGTAATCTGTTACTCAAATATTGTTAACTGACATGCTGCAACTCTGTTTCATCTTCAACATGCTGGACTTCATTTTTGGATGGATTCAATAACTGTGGTTTGTACAATAAGTCATCTTCATTTTAAGTCATTTACGTAATAATATTTATATGACGTCACCTTCATAAATGCTCTATGCTTTCATGCTTGTGTCATTTGTATATTTTATTGCTTATTTGTAATATGTTCCTAACTTATCACATTCTACTCTTTCATTTGTAACTTGTGTAACTTTTTCATTTGTTTATGTGGCCTACACACTGAAGAAAAAAAACGAACTGTAATGTCTTTCAACTTTGGTTTTTGAGTAATGCAAAATATCGGTAATGGCATCGGTTATCGACAACACGAAACATCCGCATCGGCCCAAAAAAGCCTTGTCGGTCGAGCTCCAGTCTCAACGTTACGCAGGTTTAACCTGCGATCAAGCGCATTTAAGCAATCAGCCAAGCATAAAACACAAAAACCACAAGAACTTACGATTTGCGAAATATTGTTGATGACCATAATCCATAACCACGCGTACTGAGGACTGAAATCTCCCTCGTGATAAACTTCGTTTAATTCGCAAATACTGCACGCAATACAATTATAATTACAACAAGTAAACATAAATTTTAGCAAAATCTTGAAAAGAACATAAACCTGCTTTTCTCGACTTGGGAACGTTTTATCTGGTTCCAGAAAGACGTCTTCAATATATATGAATTCTCAACACCTTTGACCAGTAAGATTAACTCTATTTTTCTTGACAAAGCCGCATATTACTTTTCTAATTCTGCACAACAACACCAAAAAGAGATTCTAGTAGCAGTTGTACTCAGCTTGAAAATTAGCGATTTGTCATATTTGTACAGTGTAGTGTTGAGGCGGCGGCAGAAACAACTTCATAGGTTGGCCGGGCTTTCACCACTAAAGAATAATGGCTGCCGACTTTCTTTATTCGTTGCAGCATCTGTATCCCGCGCATGAAAATGATCACATTATCACTTTATGAAACAGCTTTCCTGGCCCTCTTCAATTACTGTGTTTTCACATGGTTTATCTTAAAAAACCTTTGCGTTATAGATCTGTTACATGAAGCCTGTCATTATTTTACCATTCCAGCTGATTTTCCAGCTGTTACAAGACCATCTCCAACCTCTCTAACCGTCAAACACAAAGACACAGTTTCACGTCATTACCAAAAGTAGAGATTGCTCAGCATAAGTGGGCATAAACTATTGCGAAAGCAAAATTTTTGATGACACAACTTGCGATCTCTAAAAGTTGTCATTAAAAATCTGAAAATCAGCTTGGTACTTTCAATCTCGCTCTTTGCAACCAAGCATATAATAATGAGGTTTGCACGAAACTAACTGACTTTCACATCATCGTACAAACAAAGGTAAGCAGGATACTTCAAACCATAGTTTTGAGAATTCTGAATAACTTCGCCGTAACCTTTACCTCACAACAATCGCATCATGCTGTTTTGAAACTTTTTGTGATAACTGCTACAAACACACACATCAGCATACATTTAGCATGTTTTCAATTGTGTTTTGGTTGTTGGATTTCGTCGATTTTTCACATGTTTGATTTTGTGGATTTTTCTTCACAGCCTTCGCGCTTAGCGGCGTTGAGGTAGAAGGTACCGTAAAGGAACACTTAGTGCATCGGTAATTACCGCCAAGGGTAGTTTTACTGTTGACTTGCCATTCGTCTACAATGCGGTCAGTCTTTTAGACAGTTTTAGAGCTGCATGGCGCGTTTCTGCATGAGATTTGTTGAATCCTTGCTTAGTGTACATAAAGCTATAAAGTGATGCTGACTTTACAAAGGACAGCGCGTTCTTTACCGACTTCAATCGTAACATGTTGCTGTAACATACACCTGAGATAACTGAAAAATATTTTCTGCAGTCTTGTTGACGACCAAGGTTAGGCCGCCCATCGTCCGTAAAATATTTTATATTATTTTTGTAAATAACAGTATTATTATACTTGTTCAGTAAGCAACTATCAATAGTAGTGCGATTGGTGTTTAATTGTTTAGTGTATCTCTAGCATAATCTTGGCAACTAAGATCTGGTAAAAACAAAGTATTCAGCCAGGACAGTCATTCGGAGCGTGCCAGATGCTGCTACTTGCGCCGCTCGGTATTCCACACTGCACTTAGAACAGACAGCCGAAACAGCACACATTCTTAAAAAAGACATTCAGAGTTGATAGCTTGCAAATCTTAAGATTAAGTGTTGCTTTTCTTCAGAGGAAATCGATTTTGCACTTGACACTGAAACATTAGATCAGCTATCCATTTACACCACAAAATTGAAAATTAAATATCTCATTTGCACCATTACTTATATCAGTACTCACAAAGCAATCACTGTCGTCAATGGCCTGATCAAGGTATACTGCAAAACTCCTTGTTTACAGTTTTGAATGAAGATTCCACCCATTGGCCATGGCGATAGGCAACAAAATGGTATTGTATGGCGTTGCTATTGAACAGAATGAAATAAGATCATGCATTACTAGCTGTTACTTAAAAAATCTTTTCACAAAGTATCAAATTTTACTTTAGAATGATGTGGTCACATAAGCCTTGTAAAAATAAAACTGACAGCATCATTTAGTCTGTAGTTTCCCAACCTGGGGCTACTACGCATTTTCTGGGGAGCCATGAGCAAAGGCTTTCACCAGCTTACCTGGCGAACATGGCTAATAAAAAATCAGAAACTAACATACACATTGAAATGAATCTACATATTGTATATTTTTCATTCGTGGGCAAGGGGCAACATGTGTTGAGGGTCTTGGCATGGGTGAGGGCCACAGACCATGAAAGATTGAGAAATGTTGATTTAGTCTCTTCTCCAGAAAATAACCACGGATTTAACTAGTGCCAGTCCATACAGCTATGTACTTATTTTCTGGCATTTATAACTTCCTACAAATTAATGGCAAAGACCACTTCAGTGTAACTATTGACAGATGGAAACTAAAACCCAGCTTGTGCCACTCACTATTGCAGTTTACTACATGGCATTTGCATCTCATCCAAACATTATTGTTGTTGCAGCAAGGACTATGTTGTTTTCTGCAAGTATTTTTCATTCTGTTGCTCCTTATAAAAAATAACCATTCAATACAGGTCTACTACAGTAGCTCTTTCTGAAAACTTCTGCTAAGGGAAATTACCAATAAGCATTTTAAAATGTTTACAACTTGCTCACAAGATGTTGTTCACTGACATTACCTGAGGTTTAATCCCAAGTGTTCCAGCCAGCTCATATTCACGTGTAAGATAATTGAGCAAGTATGACATGAAACTGTATATCACATATGCTTCATAACATTCACGCACAGTGTCAAAGTAAATACCAACTGAGGGAAACTTGACAGCAAACCACTGAAAAAAAAACATAGCATCTGAGAATACCACCTTGCATTATATCCAAAAACACAATAGTTATCAGTTGCACTGCAATTCCATTTTTGTACAGAGAATGAAGGCTAATAATTTAACAACCTAACAGATGCCATTAGAATACAAAATACCTACTAAATTTTCATATTTTCGTTAACTCACTCACATCCACTACCTTTGCTTGCTGTTTAAAAGCAAACCCAACCTTTGTAAACTGCTCTTTGAGATACAAGTGATAAAACAATTTAATGACATGATTTGCACACAAAATTTCCAATGAGTTCGTTAGCAGGCAATAGTGCAAACTTACTGAGAAGGCATTTTGCAAATGCTGGTATGAGAAATTCTGGTATTATCTATCATAGAAATCTAAAAGTTGAAATTGTAAACACTAATTCCAGGCATACATTTTTTTGCACTGAAACAACCGCGTCGCTAGTAAGTGTTGTCTCATCATATTTGGTGTTTTTTACTACTTGTTTGTGCTTAATCTAACCGCTTTTTTACGGTACTGTCAACGTTAGCTCAAAATGTTTTTGACGCAACCTTTGTCTTTGTTTCATAATAATCACTGCTTTGCGTATTTCCACTCGTTTTTACCTTTAATTTACTTGGACTGAAGATGCCGTATGGTGAAATCGATTTCCATTAAATAACATCTATGTGTGCTGATTTCTGTCACTTGTGCACAGGCTGTACTTAAGATGAAGCATTCTGTTCATTTAATCCTGATAAAATTGCAAGTTTTGTGTAATGTCCATTTTTATCTTAATGTTCTGACTATGAACATTGTCATGAATTTGTAAAAAGACAGAAAATGAATAAGCAGCATGAGTTTCTATCACAACACGAAGTGTGCATTGTGAGCAGTGACATCCACAAGGCGTAATTCAAACAAAACACTCAGCTATAAAACCTCTTTGAGCAGCAACAATATCATTCAATCCACTCAGCTGTGTCTGTATATCAAACTGTTACAGATTAAAGATATTTGATGTTACACACCAAGTGAGTGTTAGTAACTTTAGTGCATCCTGTGTTTGACTGTAAGCTATATTTGATTACAAATTACCTTTGGGTAAAAATCGAAAGAAATCATCTAAAAAGTAATGTAAGCTGCCCTTAAGTTTAAGCCACATTACTAAACACCTTGCAAACCTCTAATACAGTGGTTCTCATCCAGGGGTTGTGAACCATTTTTGAGGGGTCAAGAGTAGATATTTTATGTACACTGCTGTATTACATTTGCTTTGTTCGAGATTTAGATGTGAGTAGTTGGGTTATAGTGGGTTGCTATTATGGGTTGTGGTACAAAAAGGTTGAAAAAAAAACAAAAAGAAAACCACTGCTCTAATAAAACGTTCTTGCGTGAAACAGCACAGTCTAGTGCATACTGTCTTACAAACTTTGACAAGCTGTAAAACTTCAAGCTTACTGCAGTAAAAGCAAATAAGAAAAACATGCACTGCAAGCTGCATAAAAGGATAAATGTCATGGTACAATTAAATAAAGAAGACACTCCACCCACCAATGGACATATGCTATATATATATGCAAAACAATGCCATGGAAAAGAATAAAAACAGTGATGTAAACTTGCTTACACTGTCTAATGCATACACAGGAACCATCCACAATATTCTCATTATTGGCTTCTGCAACTCAGGTTGAGTGAAGTATATCAGATGATGCAACAGAGTCCAAAGTGAAACCGGAATTGTAATAATCACAAACATTCCAGCAATGAACCAAGCAACAGTGTGTGGGACAGCCTGAAACATGTCAATTGTATGATAGTTATATATAAACAGCCACAAACATTCTGGATATCCAATACATTCTCAATGGCATTAAAATACAACACAAACATATACCAATTTATCTACTTGGCACATATTACAACCTCAACTACTATCAAGCATGAGTTGAAATTTTCCTATTTGTTTAGTTTACAGATTGCTTTTCCAAAAACGTTCGAAAATAATGAGAAGTAGTGTCCAAAATATTTTTAGTAAATCAATTTTTGATATCTTTCCATTTCACCTGAAATCTAAAGTAAGAGTTGAAGAACTTTAGTAAAATGTGTGGAAAACAATGAGCAAAGTTGCCAGTCTGTACAAATGTATACTTTGATATCATAAACTCAATTACATACCTTGTGCTTATATAAATCTATGCTCAGCAATGGCAAAACAACAAGCAAAACAAGAGTATACACAAGCACAACAATAGGTCGGATCCAGTACCTCCATCCTTTAAGAGTTGAACCTGCATGTACAAAAATCTGCAGACAACACGTCAATTTTTAGATACTCAGCTCTAAGCAAAAACTTGTTTATTGCTTGCTGCCATTTAAATGTCAAATATCAAACCATAGGTTGTTGTGTGATGGCTCTATGCACTGATTAATATGCACAGTGAAAAGGATTCCGAAGCCTAAGTGAGAAAAATAGGAAGTGACTCAAATCTTATAGTCTTTATGCTAATGTAAGGTGTATAGGTATGGCTTGAAGGGACAGCATCTTTGTATCAATTAAGCTTAACCAAATCTTTAGTCAGGAACACTAGAGCATTCATCTTAACACATTGGCTGCCAGTCTACGAATATATCATACTTGGAAAACAGGGAAAACCAGGGATATTTCGGTTGACATACCAGTCGCATAGCTCCTCAGCCGATTGTGCTAGAGAGCTGTTCAAACCCTCAAAAGACTTGGCAAGTCTTTTGAGTCTGCAATGAAAAAAATTTTTTGGTTTTGGGTTTTGTTTTTTTTCTGAGTGATGCCATAAGTAAGGTAGGTTTTTGGCCATTTTTGGCTGCTGGCACCTGACCTGGGCCCAACCGCTAGACATAAGTACTTTGCTGAAGTTTTCATTGGCAACTAGGATAGAATCTGCACCTTTTAATACCTTGATCAACGTTCTAGCATATCTGGTTCAAACGTTATGATCTAAAATAAACAAACAAAGTAATTATCTAACTATGGGATTAATTACTTTGTTTGTTTATTATATATCATAACTTTTGAACCAGAAACCCTAGCAAGTTGATCAAAGTATTAAAAGACTCAAGATTTTAGCCTAGTTTCCAATAAAAACTTGAGCGAAATACTACCATCTACCGGTTTGGGCCTAGAGCCATATGAAGTGGGCCAAAAAGGCCTAAAACAACTCCACTTATGATGTCACTCACAGAAAAAAAAAAATTTTAAATTGCAGATGTGAAGACTTGCTGAATCTTTCAAGGGTTTGAACAGCTCTCTAGCGCAATCATTGGCGAAGATATTTCTGTGCAAAAACAACTGCAAACTGCTGGATTTTAGCCTTAGCCTAACGGAACGGAAGGTGTTAAAAAAGATTTGACAATCAGCTAGCCTCAGAAACCTTAAACCAAGCTTCAGGCTTGGTTGGATAATTTTTTCAGCTTATACGTATCATAAGGTAACATGCTTTGTTGGACTACAGTGTTTGCTTTTGTGCACTGTTGAGCACCCTCATCCAATTTATTTATTTTTTCTGATAGCCGTTTACTTCAAAACCTGATGTTAAAATGTCTTTATTTCTCTCCCACTGCTGGATCCCTGTATGACAATGAGTGAATGAAGTTGTAGTTGGGATGCTGTTTAAGTGGTTTGTTTACTTTCACTGATGATTGTGCTTATCAACTAATACCTACAATACCTACGCTGCCATGTATGAAGACTAACCATTTTGGGCTCTTGTGTTATTCAATTACTCTTGTGATATAGACCACAAATCTGCTACTAATACATAAATAACTAATTAATAAAGATTCATAGGCCAGTGTACAAGCAATGGCACGCAAACACACATATATTTGTCCATCAGTGTAGACGGCATTAATCATGAGTCTGTGACACATCATTACCACATTACTCAGCAGTTCAAAGTACAATAAATGGTCAATTTTTAGCTGAACACCAAATCAGAAAATAATGATAATAAACATTTTGGTGCACTCATTACCATGCACTGATAATGAACATATGCACAAACCCCATCAGAGATGAGTATTTACGAAGTTACACGAAATGAAAATGCCACCTGATATAAGGTACGCCTACCTCCACCAAATATGCATAGCCAGTCAACCATAAGATGATGGTGGCAACGCTCTTGAGAACTACTGATTCATTACGGCTGGTAACTGGTCATCTGCAGATGGTTGGTAACAATGCACTACAGAAGTGGGTACAGATCCAGAGTGCTGGAGTCCACTCCGGCATAATTCTGCGCTTTTTTTCCGGACCCAGATCCAGAGTGAAAAAAACTGTGAAAACCCAGACACGGATCTGAAGTCACTTTTCCGAATAAGTATTCGGCAGTAAGAGTCTGCATCGTCTTTATGGGCATGGGCATTTTTCTCAAGTTAAAAAATTTCTGAATTTAGGTTGCATCAATTAAGGTTAGGGTTTATGATTGGGTATTATGCTCAGGGTTTAGGAATTTGGTTAGGAAATAGGGGTTAGCGATAGGGTTTAATAAACAGGGCATGGAGTTTAGGTTTAAGGTATAGGATAGGGTTAGGGATTATGGATAAGGGTTAGTGATATGGTTTAGGGTTAGAGATGGTTTAAGGCAGTGGTTCTTAACCGGGCAAGAAGTCCTCCCCAGAGGGGGAATTTCATGAGTTCAGGGGAGGAATTTTCCAGTTTATAGTTACCTATTCATTGTAAGTGTAGTACTTCTTTTTTAATTGACATTGGCTTTTTCAATTAGTTATCACTAGGGCAACCAAAAGTCAATAAAGTCAAAATTTTTCTGTCGTTTCTAAAGTTTATGAAACGTCTACAAACCAAATTTCACACTCATACCATGAGGGTATCCAAAGTTATTAGGTCAAAAAAAAGTCAAAATTTATCATTAGGTCAAAATTTATCGTTAGGTTAAACTTTTCTTGCAGCCTAGTTTTTCTCTTAAATATCGATATTTTACTGAACCTACAACAACAGATATTGATATGCTTTTGCAGGTTTAGTTGCAATTCTGTAATAATAGCTTGCAATTTCTGACATAATAATGTTGTTTTGCCCACTACTGGACAATTGAATATTATGTAGGATAGGCAAGGTAGGTGAGAAATGTGGTCTTACGATACTTGTTTTGGTAAATACTTAATCCATTATCTAGGTTGTAGTTACATTGAGGCAAATGAGGCACTTGCCTCGGTAAACTTTCTGTAATGCTGCCACAAAACATTTTTGCAATGCTACATCAAATCATATTATATTGTGTGGCTGAGTGGCACTGCAGCTACACTGTGTTACAATGATCAGAGATACTACCAGCCTAGACTAAATAAGAGCAGGAGGTTCGGCCTCCATGAACTACATTTAAGAACATACCCAACTGGGCATGTAATGAACGTATTCCCCTTGGAAAAACTTTGACCCTGACTACGACCATGGTTACGCATATAGTATTTCAGCTTCATGATGTTCTCAGGTTTGACTCTACCATAGTTATTTATGAACTTACAACCAATTTTTTTAATTTCGAAGCTTAGAGTGCATGAATACACTTCTGGATTAACCTCAACACCTAAGGTTGAATTATTTTGCAGTTGCAAACGCTGAAAATTTATAGGTCAAAACAAAGTCAAAATTTTCAAATTATAAAGTTAAGATTTTAAGTTTTTGGGTCAAAAAATTGGTTGCCCTAATTATCACTTTATATTTGTACGTTATTTAGGGGACTATCACACGTTTTCGTTGACAAACGTTAGTTGCATTATTTGACAACAAATAGTTTTTTCGTACTAAATCAAGCTATTGTCATCAATAAAGACCAATGTTCCAGTTAAGGTGAATACTAGTTTAAGAAGCCGAACAGGGGCGGAATGCTAAGTTCCACAATGAGCAAAGGGAGGAATGCATCAAAAAGGTTGGGAACCACTGCTTTAGGAGATAGGGCTTAGTGATAAGGTTAGGAGTTAGGGATAGGGGTTTGGGATAAGGTTTAGGGGCGAACCCTAGAACCCTAATTGATACAAACAAAATTCAGCAATGTTTTTAACTACAAAATTATATGCATAAAAACCATGCAGACTCTTGCTACTACCAAAAACAAATAGTTACTCCACATCTGGGTCCGTTTTTTCACGAATTTATACTGCCGAAGACGACTCCAGTTCTGTGCCCACTTCTGTCCTGAATTGTTGGTTGTTACCAGCCATCTGTAGACAATCAATTACAGCCTTAATAACTCAACAGTTCTCATGAGCGTTGCCACTGCCAATCGCCATGTTGTGGCTATGCATAGTTGGTACTTGGTGGAGGAAGTTCTACCTTATATCAGTTGACATTTTCTCATTGCACGTAACTTCCTAAATACTCATCTCCGACAGGTTTTGTGTATAGCCTATGTTCATTGTCAGTATAATGATGAAGTAGTAATACTAATGTGCCAAAAACTTGGTGGTGTCCCTACGCTCATGGTACATTCCCATGCTGATGGTACTGACACTGTTGATCAGTCCTCCATTACTTTGTGCAAGAAATATATTTATTGGGTCAATTTTCAGCTGAGCACCAATTCAGAAAATGATGTTAAAAAAAACATCTAGGCTATAATACTTACTAGCACCAACCACCGCTATTCAATTCCATCCCTACACTGGTAGTACAAATCGCTGGTATTAAACTTCCATTCACATGCTAGTGAGTGGTACATTTATATAAGCTTTTCCACTCAAACCCCATTCTTTGTGGTAGAAACAAGTACGTTTGCATTAATTCTGATACAAACTAGTACCGCTATTAAATTTGATCCCTAAACTCGTGGTACTATAATAATACAAAAAGGTTGTCTGTTGTAACTCCACGCTTTTGGTACAAGCAGACACTTTCTTCTACTCAATGCCTACGCTGGTGGTACATCCCCACATTGGCAGTACTGACGCGCTGACCTCTACGTAGCAATAATTTGCATGTACACAATATTATATACCAAACCAGGTTGTGCTTAATCTTTAGTTTACACAATATACCAAAAGAAACAAATCAGCGCAAAATCAACCGTTGGTGGTTTCATCAATCATACATAGTATATACTATAGCCTTTGCTTTAGCTAACATTCACAACGACTTGTCTTGATCATTGATTATGTACCAACAATTTATTTAGAAATAGTTCAAAACGATTTGTCTTGAAGTAGCCTAGCTACACATATTTCCTTACTCAAAATACAACAAGAAACAAATTTGATTTTATAGATTTAAGAAAAAACAACTGAACTCTTGATGAAACTAACATCAAGCTGGATTAGATAGCCTACCAAAACAATGCAAAAGAAGAACAAAAATAAACAAACAATAAATACAAAACAATGAGTTGCACAACAGCAAGTATTTACCTTCAATACTTTCCATGAATTTATGAAACTTTTTTCAATTTGTGGAAGTTTACATATTAGACTAAAGAGTATAACTGCAGAACTATGGATTCAAATGTGCATAGGCTTACACAGCATTCTCTGAAATGTGACAAACATTCAACAGCACAACAGAACAGTAAAAAAGTAAACAAACAAACCACCAATTAAGAACTGATACAGTAGGCTACTACATAAATTACTGAACTGAAATTACAGCAACTTAGTAAAAATTATATCCTAAAGTCAACATCCCACGGGGATTTGGGATTAGCTTTCCACTTTCCATAATACAAGTTAAAAGCCTGGGCAAAGCGAGTCCAACTTCACAGTTTCACAGTTTCTATTCCACCACCAGCTGTGACTGCACCAGTGTACCTTCTACAATGGAAGCGAGGTTCATTAAAATAAAAATCCCAAACTCGAAGTGATCTCATAAAGCATGAAAAGCGGACTCCGTCGGACTGTGAAATTATTCAGTCCGAGTCCAATCCTGATCCGAAAAAATTGAATACGATCCAGACCTGACCCCAGGGCCAACTCTAGCTGATGCGAGGCCTTAAGCTAATCGACTTGTGAGAGCCCCTCTCCCATGTTTATGACGAAAAAATGGAAAATCGTTAAAAATCAATTTGCGAAAGCCAAAAATGACGATATTGACGCTCTAAAAGTACGGTAAACAAAAAATTATAAATCATTGCATCATTGCTGGAGAATTGTAAACACCAAAATACAAACTAGATGGGGTCACGGTTTTTTCATTTAGCTTGCCAGGGAGGGATCGTACCCCTGGGCCCCGTCGGTTACGCTACTTATCAGGCGCATTTCAAACAAGAACAACCACAAGTTCTTTCGGCTGATTCACACGTAACAATCGGTACGATTCAGCAAATTCAGGACGCAGCCAAAGTGCTTTGCGTATATCGACACAATAGTCGGCATGCGGCTTCACCAACGGTCATATTGAGATTCATGGAAATTTGTTGGAAGACTCTGGCGTTATCACCATGAAATCTGATTGGTTCAATAAAGCTAAATTTCATGAATAATCAAGACAAATTTTTCATGAATGTTTATTGAAATGATCGTATATACTGCCAATGTAGCCTACTCTATGCGCAGGGGCGTAGCCAGGATTTTCTAAGGGGCTGAAAATTATGGAAGCAAAAAGCCTTGAAAAGGAAAAACTGTTTGTGATTAGAATATGCAGCCAAGGAAAGCACATAATCTGTGGATAAACAACTGACTGTACTCACCACGAAAACTGTGCGTCCTTCCAACTAAACTGCCATCTTGTTTCTTCGATATTCTTTCCTGGCGACTGCAAAACTTGACAACCTTATTGCATGTCTCAGCCGAGTTCTGTTTTGATCTATGATTTTTTTTCTACTGCCGGAAAGCATTTTTCTCACGTACACGTTTCCTTCATTTTTGCAAAGTTTTAAGAGAGGCATTAAACTTCTCTGCGCAAAAATGGTGGTATTGGCGTGTTTTATGAGACTTATAATCTTCTTTCGCTTTTTTCCAATTTTTTGAGATGATTTTATCAACATACCAAGGTCCTTAGCGCTGTGACTGACAACATCAGGTGCAAACGCAACACACCATGTGCAAAATGCCCCTTTTTGGATTTCACTATGGACTAACCCTTGAACTCCTCCAACCATTGCATTTGGAAACGTCACTTCTGGAAGCAGGTATGTACCAGAGATGATCACTATCCGGTTTGCCGGGTGGATATCCGGCCGGATAGTAAGTTTTCAACCGGATACGGATATCCAAAACGTGTTTTTCTGCCGGAACAGGATCCGGGTAAGGATATCCGGTTCGACATGCCTTATTCGATATTTTGAGAACGCAGGCTCGATAGGCTGTGAAATGAATTTTGGTCACCTTTGACCTCTTGGAGAAAGTTGCACATTGCGCACTGATTTTTCTGTCTGTGGATGCATCTTGTTAGCTTTGCGTGCCATCCATACCTCCGAGTCTACGGTGTAACTTCAGTTCAGGACTGTAGTCCTTAATCTACCGAGTGGACACAAGCTTG
>Ga0210059_1000535_pt1 | contig 49218 bp, 30 predicted proteins | sample Ectturendosymbi2_FD_188042 | JGI IMG/M metagenome (GOLD analysis project Ga0210059, IMG submission 188042) | Ecteinascidia turbinata endosymbiont from Florida, USA - Sample 2 (SPAdes) (version 2) | ecosystem: Host-associated > Tunicates > Ascidians > Unclassified | place: Key West, Florida...
CGGCGTACTTCGTCGATGGCATGAACGTGCCTTGTCTAATCTACGTTCCTTCGCGTCTGCTGATTAGCAATCATCCACAGTACTTTAGTGAGCACCTTGCCTCTCCTAGGCATTCTACAATTGGGTTAGAACCGTTCGTGTTTGTATTGTGTACTACGAAAAATACAAGACATTTTCAGAAAAATTAAAATAGGGACAAACTTTTTCCAAAAATTTCGTTTGAACAAAAACACTTAGCGCAATTTTACTTTGTGCACTTCTTTGTATATTGACACATTTCCGGGAAATCGAAGCGTGCTGTATCGCCTACTCCATGAATAATACGTCATAAAAACATTGCAAATGATTGAACGTTGAAAAATTGCCGTCGGAAGGCGGTAAAAATTCAACCAAGCAGTATCACTTACAGTTCTCTGGTAGGAGTTCGAGCCTAAAGCGAATGGCACTAACTACCGATCAGAAATTGTTGAGTGCTGTTGAACTTGAAGGCAGCGACACTTTTCCACGAAGCAGATAACCCCAACAGTGTCAAGCTTTCTCATGTTCGCTTGTTTTTCGTTGCACATGAAGAACCACGATTCCACCGTCAGAAAGATCGTGTACACAATTGAGCATGTTGAGAATACACCTTAAGGGCAAGCATCAACGCGAATTTATTTACAAACAAGTCAGTAAAATCATTTTAAGCTTAATTTAGAACAGGGGCTCTCAACCTCTTCAAGCATACGTTCCAATTAACAAACAGGGTGCCCATGGCCCACCGACTGTACAACTCCTCCAATGCGACAACTGTTGCACATGCACAGAGCAGAAATAAAAACAACATTCAGTAACACAACGTGGGACACAATCAATGCGAATGGTGAGCATGCTTGTTGTTTGAAAGCATAGATATTCCAGGCTCAATATACGTGATAATGCATAGATCAAGTCATCTTCCACATTAGGCCTGCTTCTAGATTTCATTTTCATGCTGGTAACGAGACCCAACCAGTGCTGTCACAGACTTTTTGCAAAAATCACTATATTCATAAAAAAATTAACTTGATCTGAATAACATCACTAGATTTAAAGTTTCTGCCTTAAAGTTAACAGTTTTGCTTGAAATCATTTATTTATGTACCTGACCGCCCAAAAACCTTAACACCATTTGCAAGAGAACTTAAAACGCCAGCATTAACGAAGTATTTTAGATCAATCAACCTAATATTTAATATATTTTTACTGCAGTGATCCTGTAAAGAAATGAAGGTAAGGTCATGGGCAACACTGCAGCAATAAATAGCACAGAAGTGAAAACAATAAGAAACTGAGATTAAAAACCTTGTTTCTTCTGTTGATGCAAATATTCAAACAACGATTCACCCAATCAACTTTTATTTCTGAAAAAAACTGGCTGAAAACAGAAACAAGACATCCGATCTTCTTCAAAGACATACCTTGCGAAAATTACTAGATCTAGTGAAAAATCACAGGGCGTGGCACCGGTGGATCCGCCTATCCGCCTCAAAATGCCTTCAGTAACTTATACTATATTGTGCACAACGTGGTAGGCTACGTGGAAATTTCCATGTCACAATAATTTCTATCACATAATGACGAAAGAGAGCGTGTTATGACGTTTGTAGCTCAAGAGCTACCTACGTTTTCCGATTCAGGTCGTGCCCGTGACCAGTCAAAAATTCTTCCGTGGCCCACAGGTTGAGAAACCTGATTTAGGATCTCTTTAGACATGTGCAGAAGAATAGCCTGAAAATCACTTTCCAAACAAAATCTGTGTGGTTAAAATATTCGATACGATAATATTAAACACGAAATCTTGTCGATAATGACTTGCAAAGAAACAAGAAACTGTAACAAAAGTTTCCTCATTATCTATCAAAGGAAGTCTTCCACAGTGATGAATCAGACACTGTGATGTTCACCGAGTATTTAATTACTGAAAAAGATAAAGTGGTAACATCAACAAAAAGGTTCTCCCAGAAGTTGCCATTTATGAGTCGAAATACTTGTATACTACAATTTTAAATACAAGTATTAGATGGATTTAGTTGCCGGCATTTTGTTGGGTCGTAGCATGCTTACCAGTCGTAAACCCAGGCTGAAACAAATAAAACTACTGGCAATGTCTATGTATATGCGTGTGAACATTAGTAATATTGCGCAGCAGTCAGCTGAAACACAAAAAAATTTTTTGCAAGGAGAAAAGTAATAAACAAGACAACCCGAAATTAAGAAACAAACAGATAAACATGCCAGCACAAATTACAAAACAAAATCGAAAAGCACACAACCAAAGACAAATAGAATCAAAGCAAAAAATTTTTAACAACTACCTCCGTAATCAAACAACGAATTGGACAAGTTAAAATATTGAAAAGATAAAATATATACGGATGAAATCAAAAAACGAAGGGGAATCAAACAAAAACAAAGCTACCAAAGAAAAGAGGAAACTAAAAAAGTAGTAACCAAACTGTAAAATCATGTGAGGGAAATCAGTCGGGCAGTACGAATCGAGAGTATATGTCAAAACAACACTAGATTTGATGTAAAGCTCGAAATTACCTGATACTCGAAAAAATTCATTCGGTTCAAGTTAATTGAAGCTTTTATTCGATGCATCCGTTCATCTTCACACCAGTCACACCAGCTCATAATGCAATGTTTAATCAAAGCAACCTCCTCTTTTTCTACAGATGCCAATTTTTCCGATGAATTAGTTTTGTATACTATTTGCTGTCCCGCCAGCCAAACCGGTTCTACTTGAAACCTGTGGATTTTGTCTTTTTTAGTCTGAAATTTTACAACGGGAATTTTCGAAGGAAATCACGAAGACAATTTGTTCAAAACGTCTGAAGTTTGAATTGTTCGGAAAAGTCACAATTCTCTTTACCGCTCATCAATTTGTTTATCACCTTTGGAAATTTTTGAAAAAGCTTTTATAAAATAGTGAAACACTGCTTTGAAACCTCAGCGTCATGGATAAGTTGATCACTAATCCGGTTGACAAAGTGTCGAGTCACACTTTTATTTCTAGAAAGAGATTTACACCATTAAGTAGTTTAGATAATTGTGATGCCAACTTAAAATAGTCGGGCAAGAAGGAGAGGTGATGATTTAGTTACTGGAACGGCAGAATGATAAAGAGACACGAGGAGGAAATTGAATTGCGAAGCGAGCAAAAATTCTACCCGACTGGTTGGAGTAAGTATAGTTCATAAAGTGCTTTGAATCTGGAAAGTTTTCGCTGTTGACCTGGGATCAATTCTATGACTTTGCATAAATCAGGAAACCAGCACGCAGGCCTTCAATCTCGCTTTCCAGCGTTCGACGCGTTGTACATAACGACAGTGGAAAACCTGCCAGTCCTGCAGGGTGTGATTGTTAAGGTTAGCCGTTGGACAACCGGCAACCCTATGATGGTTTGTGTTGTGAAAAAATCCAAGATCAAAGTCTACCCAAGGGAAAGTTCAAAGTTAAAGACAAAATTTTCCATCAAAAGAGCGAAGTATACAATGATGTTAAGAAGATATTTCATCAATTTGTGACGGCCACATCGACATGATCGACAGCCAAGTGATAAAGAACAGACAAAGCAAGATTAAAAGCATGTTGTCTGACATAAACTCGCAGTAACACTCGTTTGTGAAACCGCGTAAAGACACTCAGAGAAAAAAACAGCAGCGGGAAAGATTGGATCTAACAATTGCAGCTGTTGCCATCAGTGCAACCGCGCCCACTTCTTCTTTGAAGCTTCTCCGCCAGCTGAGGCAACAACTGTCGCAACTACTTAACTTCAATCCTTGCTACAATCTGTTGGTGCGTGGGTGTTTTGCAACAAACCCGTGATTTCGTTTGGAGGCCGACTGCGAACATGTTACGACCACATCAGTACACATGCTTAACTTTGCGCTGTCTTACTTACCAAGAAATTTTACAGTACTTGAAATATATTTAGACGAGTTTTTTTCTGTGCCCGGAGCAGCTTGCCAAGAACAGCTGTACGCAATCTAAACATTATCGACCACCAGCCGAAGTCATGTTGAAAGTCACCACCATGCAACCAATCTTAGTAGTGCGACGAACGTACTAAACTAGCCTAACCACAAAACACTCATTTTGTGAAAATTTTCTGTGCAATCAAGTTTGTGTTTAAAACGAGGTATAAACCTTACGCACCATTTTTTTAAACTGAAAAATAGGCGTAGCCATAAACTTCAAAATTTTACAAAAATAAGTACAGTAAGATTTAAGTTACCAACAACGAAAATCGTTTAGCTTATCAAAAAGGGTTGCGGTTTGCTGGGGAAAAAAGCAAATCACAAAAAACGTTATTTTTCTTTTTTTAACATTCTAATAACCATTTAGAATGATTACATATTGAAAAGTTTGACCACTTATAAAAGTTACACTATTTCGATATATCACGCACTCCTGCAAGTCAACGATACTGTTTTTCTTGATGCTATTTTGTCAAAAATGAGAGCGTGCATGTTTTAGTAAAAATTTTACAATAGATGCAGGAATTAAACAATAGATGGTGCTGCGGCGTTGCGTTCCTCAATATGTACTTCTCGATTTGATTAGCTCAAGCCCGTAGAGCATATTGATATCTTGCAGTTTTGTTTCTTTGGAATAAACCATCACAAAAATGGCTCTGTGGTTGACATTACACTAAATAGAGGCATGCTCGTCTTGCTTTTTTGAAACATGAGGGTTGACAGAGAAATTTCTATGTGCAGTGAGATACGTTTTGTAAAAATTTGATTTCCGAATATTTTAATCATTATCATCAAGGTTAATCTTGCAATCTTCTAAGCTGCTTCAAAACATAGACGTTTCTCCTACTACCACGTGATCAGCATCAAAAATTGAAAAAATACCTACAGTACCTGTGAAACCACTGTTATGAAATAAAGATCGATTGTGCGACACCTTGAACAAGCGAACATGAGCACTTTCGTTTTGTTTATTTTCATTGTCAAACACTGAGAACATGTCTAGTTTATTTTCCACAGGTGTGTATATAACTAACTGCTCTTCAAAAAGCCGCAGTCAATGTGCCAGCGCAAATTCCTTTCTCCATGCTTGGTGTAGTAACGCTTGTTCAAAGCTATAATCCGATGTAAGAAGGCTCGTTGTTCTGCTAAGTTGTCACATTGAGCTGAAATAATCTCTCAAAATTTCAGCAAAGTCCTCAGAAGGAAAACGAAACAAACGTGAAAATCGCTCGACCCACGTCAATGGTCTCATTTTCAAAAGTAGAAATGGAACTGCCGTTTCATGTTGAAGCAAAAGTTTGACAGAGTTGTAACACCAGAGACATCGCCATTGAAGCATTGCGGGGAAACCCGCTATTAAGCAAGATGGTCTACTTATAAAACGATGTGGAAATATTTCTTTCTAATTTGTAGCGCTGGCTTAAATTGATGTGAAAAAAGCTAACAGTTTTCGTGTACAGTACATTACTAAATGCGCTTCTAATCGTGCTGGACATGCACTAATTCACAAGAGCTTTTTCCACACGTAAGTCACTTGATTCAGCAATCATAATACAAAGCTGATCAAGAAACTTTTGACATGCTTTCGTGAAACCAGCCACTTTGTTCTTTCTGGCCAGATATTTTGTACATAATTAGAATGTTGTCTTCTGATACATCGAATGCGCAATTTTCAATCGCGGCTGTCTGAGATGCTTTGCACGACGTTACAAAAATGTGCTTAGTCATTCCTATGACTTGCCATTTTACGCCCTGCATTGCTACATGCTACTTTTGCCCTACTACCTTCACCTACGAATAAAGCCCTCTTATTCATGCTGAAATGACAGCTGGTTCAGAAATTTCTAATGCAGACAAATTCGAAAGATTCCATTCCTTTATTGTATGGAGAATCGAAATTCCTGGGCAGGAAGTGTGCCTAACATAGCGAGGTTCAACGGATGAGAACTACGCATGTATGACTCGTGACGGTGTTGCCAGCATCAGCCTGGAATCACCCAGTCTACTTGCTGGCTCAGTACAAACGGTCTGGAATTCCCCGCCTAAAAGTTTCATACTGTCCGATACGAAAAACAGCAAAACTTCGTTGTCATGCTATTTGCAATGCTCAATGTTTGCCGCCAGGTCTGGCACACGCGCTTTATTGCACAGAAAGCAATGCGCATAGTTCTGTGCATAGAAAATGCGTTGTGTTGTTTTCGTGAAGTTCCCACGTGGCAGGAAGCTTTCGCTTGCAGAGTTGCAGGTGCTCGTAGCTGAAGTGCGTTGCGCTCGCTTGTCAAAATAAATCGGGTAAAAATCTGGACTTGCGCAATGAAACAAATTTCAACTGCTTATTGAGTAAACGTCAGTTATTGCCGCTTTGCCCTTATCTTGAAGAAGTGCAGGAAATGTCGTGAACTTGGTTGAAAACGGCAACACTTGCACGATTTCGGTCAGTGAGACACTAGGTTTCCGAGAAGCTTGGGTTACTAGTCAGAGTAGGCGTTGCACCGAAAAGTATCAATCAAAAGCACAAAAGTGGTTGCTGTGCAAACAGTGATGCTGGAGCGGTCAATCAAAATAAAGGGAAATCAGGGGAAATATATTGTCGAAAAACAATTGCCCGCTTTTGCGTTTTTACGGAATCCTTTCCCAAAACGGCATGGATTGCACTTTATTAAATCAGTATTCATGATTTCAGCTCACGTATTCGTAGAGTAACTTACAGGTGGTATGGCAAAGGCAAACGTGTTTTTTAAGCGTAATTTGAAGCTGCAGTCAAGAGCTGAATAGATAGCTTTCGTCTTTGCAAAGGCAAAGCTTCGCACCATTTTGTTTGACACCAACGTAGTATGAAGAATCGAGGTTTTGAATTCGTATCAGCGGTAATAGACTATTGTATTTCATGTAACATAGCGATGCCATAATCATCAAGACGAAGTTGTCTGGATGCAGTTTTCGCTCACTGTTAGAAAAACGTTGTTACGACAAACGTTCTCAGACGGTTTCATTTTTCTTTTTCTGCCAATCGCAGCGTGTTGAAAACCTCATTGATGACGCAATAGAGAATCATACACTTGTCCGCATACACACCCACGAATTAAGGCACTGCACATCACTCAACACATAATTTCCAAATATGCCTTTGAACCGTTTCACCACACGTGTGGTGACAGCGATTAGTCTTGTACTTACATGATTACGGCATGCCGTTTCAACGAAGAAATGATTCTTGGAACAAAGTTGCTGTAAATCGTAGGTTCATTGCTCTTTTAACCTCAAACGAAACTGGAAATTTTATCATTTGTACGTAACGTAGCAACTGAATGACGTAGAGTGAATGACCTCGACTTACGAAGTTCACTTGAAAGATTACGTTCAGGACATCCATTGAGGGCAATTAGGCCTTTACATACGTGCGAGCGAGTGTAAACTTTGACCTTTTAACGTGTGGAAAGATGCTTCGATTGCGTGCCCGAGTTAAAGATCAATTGTTTTGTTTATTAAGACAATGTGAAGCTGTTTCCTTGACCTTTTATAGTCTTCTAAACTCAGGTTGCCAAGCAGGCAAATTTGTACGAAGGCGCCGAAGCACTGAATGACTGCAACACTTTATGAACCTGGCATATTTGCCGTCTTTGCGAACTTTGTTCATTCGATTTCTATAATTCATTTAAATAAACTGCTTGCCGCAGAGGTTGAATAACCCAATCAGCCCTTCTAGATTCTGAGTGTCTGCCGCCAGTGTTCAGAAGCTCTGTGAGACTAAGAAGTTAAATTAACAGACAGAGTTCAATGATCACTGCAGTATGTGAAATGTTCTTTTGGACACTTAAAAGCACTAGTGTTTCTGTATGCTTTCGAGGAATCAGTCGACTGCCATCTGCTTTCGTCTTTTTGCGATGATTCAAACTTGCACATATCTCTATTCAAGTATGTACTTTCCGCGATGGGTGTAAGCAAGCAATCAATCAGCAAATTTTTAGTTTCTGTGGGTCATCGTTGCCGTATATATTTAAAGAACAATTTCAAACAACCGTTGCTCCACATGGCGCTTTTCATGAGAGTGTCATTGTTCTAAAACTATAATGTACCACGAACGTCAGACGCATGGTGTCAACACCGAAGCATACACTAGACTGATTGCTTTTCAGTGTATCCTTTGCCTGATGGGTTGTGCCCCATTTCGTTGGTGCTTGATTTGACTCAGTAATTCAGGCTTCTTTTAAATGTTGCATCCACCATTAACTCCAGTGGAAAGACAAAAAGGTGAGTTTTTTGTAAAAGGCAGAAGGGCAAAAACAATTTTAAAAACAGACAAATTTTACATACGAAATAGTTTTTCTGGTGTGAAATACTAATTGTCATGCCGCACTTGCATTTCTACGCCGATTTGTTAAGAAATGTGAAAAAAGAGGCAAAAACAAAAAATTTATATTTATGTTTTTAATGATTAAATCAAAACGCTTGAGAATGGCTACAGTGAATGATCGTCTGTCACATAGGCGTTGCCAGGGAGGGCCAAAGAGGCCATGCCCCCCCAAATTTTTAGAATATGTAGTCATTTTGTGCTTTCAGAGCCGTTTTTCCAAACAAAATAGTGTTATTCGCCTAAAATCAAACATTTTTTCCCCAAAAATGTTTTTTCTGTCACTTCGTAACGCTTATGTTTGAAGTCTGCACGGTAACTATGGGTTTTACAAAACTGCCAAGGTTTTCGTCTTGCTTCTGCCTACGCATAAAAAGTAGTTTGAACTTGCAAGCGGTCAAGGTTGTTGGCAGACTTCTGCACGTTTGCTTGTTGGTGCTGACATCCGGCAGGCTGATGTTACTGCGCACTGCAAAGCACGTGTTTCGTAACACTAGAACAGTGGTTTCCAACATGGGGTGGCGACCTCCAAAGGGGTCGTAAGCATAAGGAGGTCGTGAACCATTTTCCAAAGGGATCGTGAACCATTTTTGGAGAGTCGCGAGGAGATATTTCATACACATTTGCTTTGTACGAGTTTTAGACGGGGGTCGTTGGGTGATAGTGGGTTGCTATAATGGTTCGCGCTACGAAAAAGGTTGAAAACCACTGCACTAGAACAGGGTCTCCAAACGTTTTTGTCAGAGGGTCACATAAACCATTACACAACAGTTCCGAGGCCGGACATCTTGCGTAATGTGATTGTTTCGGGATATGTTACATTCTACCAAATCAACATGATTTTCGTAAATATATCATTTTTTCATTGTTGACAAAATGACTTCGCGTGCCGCATTTGGTCCGCGGGCCGTAGTGTGGAGACCCATGCACTAAAATGACCACAGTGTCAAATTACCTGAAACGACCAAGTGGCTTTTTTGACGCATGGTAGTGTTCCCGCTTTACTGCATTAAACGAAGCTGAAAATCAACGCGAAGATCCGTAAATGATGACAGAAATAATTTTTGCTTCTGTCGCGTTTATTTGACGCATTTTAGAAACACGTTTGTGGAACGTTTTCCGTTTAATGCTTCTTTACAACAAGTGCAACATAACAATGTCGTTCTGTTGCGGCATTTGGAAGTTGAGCACCCCCTTCGCTCTTTTGGTGGATGATTCTAGTTCCCTCTGAGTTAATTCACCACTTGGTGGTTTGGTGATGTTCCACAAAGCTCTTCAGTCACGCTTTACATGGACTCATGACGACTAATCCTTGATCTGCATATTTCTTTATATAGTAACCAGCTATTCATAATGGCAAAATCAATCACGTTGTAGAAAACATATGCAGGCCACCCTCGACTTGTTGCCTTTTGCAGAATACTTCCTTGCCATCTGATTAACAACTTCCATTCCTGCTTTATTTTGTTATACCACGGTGATCCAAAAAGATGTATCCATTTTACGGTCGCTGCCATTTCGTATCAAATTAACCCAAGCTTCTGTTTTCCAAAAGCGCCTCCTGGACACATTCACGGAGGCGGGAAATGTACAGGATAACATTAAAGGTTGGCCGGCCGCGGTCAATCAGTAAAGAAAACCACATCTTGACTGTGAGACAATATTTGGAGAAGTCTTCAAAGATATCACAAGATGTTTGTTCCAGGAGACAGATCTTTCAAGGAGTTCAATTATGTGTACAATGCACCTGGATGTTCACCTGTTTCTATAGAAAATACAGATCGTACAACTTCTGACCAGTGCAAACAAGGCTGAGAGACATGCCTTTGGGCAAACCATCAGTCATCGAATCGTAAACCATCCTCATGTTTGGACTTCATATTTTTCAGTGCAAAGTTCCACCTCAATGGCCACGTGAGCAAAGAGAATATGCACATTTTGGTTCAGGCGCAGCCCCATGAGCATCAGCATCGCCCATTTCGTGTGGTGGAGAATACGCCTGTTGGGTGCGCTTTCGGTCGTAACGGTATTATCGGGCCATACCGGTTCGAAGATGTTGAAGAACATCCAGTAAGTGTAAGCACAGAGCCATCGCCATGTATTGAATTAATGAGAAGAAAATTCATCCCGGCACTGAGGTAGAAACTAGGAGTGGATGTGGACACTGTGATGTAACAGTAGGATGGAGCAGCAACGCTTTGCTCCAATTCTTCACTCGAGTATCTCCATCGTCTCTTACCTGGAAACAGACACATCTCCCGTCGTACAGACCACACTTTGCTTGCACATTCTCCAGACCTATATCTTTCGGATTATTTTCTGTTGGGATACCTGAAAGACAGGGTCTATGTTCACAGTTCCCAAGCTATTGATGCGCTCAAGAATAACATTCGACCAGGGATCAGAATCCCACATGAGATGTTGGACAGGGTCAATGCAAACTTCAAAGTGCGAGTGGCCACGTTTATTCAACACCAAAGAGCTTGGATCGAGCAAATTATTAACTAAAAACGTAGACCACACAAAACTTGCATGTCCGTGAGACAGCCCTTTGAAAAAATTGCGAAGTATACCTTTCAATACAAATTGCCACTTATCAAAAATGGATGCATCTTTTTGGACCATCCTTTAAAATAAAACATTCCCTGGTTTCTTTCAGCATTATTTTCTGAGGAAACCGCTGTGCCTGCGTAAAGTGTGTAAAGTGTGCTCAATAAGATTAACGACTTTGTTATTTTGCATTCGTAGCAGGTTAAAGTTACGCTTGGCGACGAGGTTGCAGTTTTGAAAAGTGTAGTTTCATGCTGATGTTGCTTTGGCAGTCTGGAGCAGTTCTCTACGATGTTGACGAACGGTGCCAATTGGGCTGCTCCTTTGCTAGGTGTACAGCAACATCGAGAAATGTGAAAAAGTTATCACAGGTAATATTCTAGCCGTGCTAAAATAAGGGTGGTATCAGTTTCATTGCAGCAGTAGTCACACCAGTGTCTCTGGTCTCATCTTCGCCCAAATACGGAAAGCTGTTATAAAAATACGTGCTGTCAGCATCAACACTATTCAGAATTTTAGTCCAAATTTGTCTGGCTTGTTAGCAATATACTAAATTAACTTGCATCGTGCTATACACGGTATGAACTGCACATCAACTTCTACATAAGCATTAGGCACGTCATATTTTTGACTGTCATTAATGAAGCAATTCTATAAACAGGAGGCAAGGCAAACTTTGTCTTCAACCAGTCGACGCCTTCTTTATGTCAAATCGTAGAAATCTCATTATTTCCATTAACCTGTTCCTGGAAACATTTTACTGAACTTCGGGCACCCCTAAGACGTATTCCACAGGCTTGAGCAAGGCAGACCTCTTTTCCCTAACACACGTTCAGTAATAATGAGGCCAATAAACTTGTCAAGTTCGTGTAGTGTCACATTCCAATTGATATTCGTGTGGCACGCTGAACTTTGGAAATAGCACATTTATGAATATTTCGGAGCATGAACTTCGCTGAATACAGTTCGAAAAGAAGATTTATCTATTTATTGTTTCGTATGACTCAGCTAATAAAGAGAAGCAATACACAGAGATCATGCAAAAAGAAAATCAACTGTCAGTGAACAACAGAATACATGAAAACACAATGGCAAAACAACTGATCAATGTAAACAAACAGTGTCCACCTTCGATTACACGGTTGGTTGCAAACGCAACTGGACCGTACCTGACGTTTACAAAAACGTCAAAGATCAGATCGTGAGCAATGAAGTATCGAAACTTGAACCGCACTTATAAAAGTTATCCATAAAACAAGATATATTGCAATATGGAATGACAATTTTCTTTGGTACTCGCACGACATCAAAACCACATGACATTTGTCATTATCAGCGAACACGCCTTGCATTTGTTTCAAAATCAGACATTATGCTCTTCATGGGTATGTTTGTCCTCGTGCCGTTTCAATGAAGAAACGAAAGTTTATGCTTTAGTTATAAAAATAACGATGTGCTGCTGTAAAAACTTGACGCAATTCTTAACGTAGTGATGCCACAAACTGAGAAGTATCTACCCCTCAAATCGGAATTTACCTCAGATAAACATTGCGAAAGCACTGCGTGCAAGCTCTTTCTTCATCCGCCCAGTGGAGTGGGAACAGTCGGCCGGTGAACACCAAACTCGTAGATCAAGGTGGCGGCCAACTGCAATGTAGAGCAATTAACGATTGAGTGGTGCGTCAGTATAATTAGGTGTTAGATCAGATTCCATGCCGTCTTAGTGGGTGCACGCTGGAAACAGATTTACTCACGAACGTGATCATAAAAGACATTACGTCCGCAGTGATAGGTAATTAAGTTTATGAGCAATGCAGACGAACACGTAGATCAAACGGCTGCGTAATGCGGTAGGTTTGCTTTAAGATGTTTGAAGATAAATGCAAGTTCCAAATTTTTAGCTCGGAAATTTAGATTACACATTTGGCGCTGTTTGATGTTAGACGCTGCAGGCATTCCAGCAAAAAATGCCCGAAAGTGAATACGAGTGGCGAAAAAATACTCAAAAGCGCAGATACAGAGAATGTATGGTACTGATGTGGTGGTGCATTCACAAGAATCTTTCTTTCAGGCGAGTGAATCATAAGCATCCACCAAACTTGTCCTGAGTATTACAGAAGCGAATATTTCTACACAAAACACGGCAAAGTAGAAAACGAGGGAACGTGGGATTTATTAACCTATGCATACCTGTTGGTGGCAACTTAGTTGAAAGAATGGTTTAATGAAGCAAAAAATATCCCTTTAAAGATCATAAACGTATGGCTCTCACCTGTTATGTCACAGTCCGGCTTGTCCACAGTTTGATGAACTGCTGTTATTTTTTCACTCCCGCTATCTCGTTTTTTATCCAAGTTAGCTGGAGACCAAACTGTTGTTTTTTTTACCTATTCGCTGTCAGTTCTTAAATGAATTCTAGTTTGAGCCGGACTGGCAGGCTTAATGCGATGCGTGTGTGTTGATCAATATGGTTGTGAACGCTTTTGGATCAACTACGTCCAGTCCGCAGCCCAGTCGAAAATCAAAAGTTTTGAGCGTCCCAGTTATGGTTTTCGTTGTTGTGCATGTGCAATACGATGACAACCTGTCTTCATTTTGATAATCTCAAATTTGACACATTTGATGCAATGGCACTCATTCCCACTTTATCACGTCTGCATTGCGTACTGTCACATTTCTATGTCTCCAATCACACCTGGATCCAAAATTGATTTTTCGTTTTCTGATTTCTACACGTGTTGCTCCATTCGTACTAAACTGAGTGCCATCTTTATTGTTGCACTGGTACTTTAAACTCCCATACGAAGTCACAGTTGTGGTGTGATTAGAGGTGTCAAAAAGTCGTTATCATTGCCGTTAGGATTGGAACGCTGTCAATAGCTTGAGCTAAATTTTAGTTTCCTGAGAACAACGCAAGCCATTCAATGTGCGGCCCTCATTTAGAGAGTAACTAAACTTCTGACGCAGCAGTGTAGTGTAGGACACAGCTGCTTTCAGTAATATGACCAAAGAGAGATAAGCAGTGCCGGATTAACAATAGTAGCAAATGTAACAATTGCTACGGGCCCCGTGCTTTTGAGGGCCCCGCGGTCCTTTGTGTTAAACTTTTTCATTATTATATGCAAGAGGTGGATACTAGATTTGAGGTACCCAAGGCAAACTTTGGGGAAGTGGGCCCTTTTCTTTACGCAGGCTATACAGAAACTTCATTCGCCGAAAGCAAGTTAAATTTTTCATTTTGATTTTGTCTGGGAATTTGCTTCTGTGTGGAAGTCCATTTCACACTGTAAATTATTTGAAGTCATTTTATTTTAAATTGTTCTTTGTGTATATTCCCTGTATACACATTAAATTTGAGGGGCCTCTTTTGGCACATTTGCACATAATTATTGCTTTATTTTGACTAACATATGACTTACCTCAGTGCTTATGACTCTAAAGTGAATAAGCTTTTTAACAAACCAATGTAAAAAATGCGAAACTCTCTGAAGGGGGGGGCCTCACGACATCTCTGAAAGTGGGTAGCCCAAGGCGACCGCCTAGTTCGCCTCCCCAAATAATCATCCTGATTATATGTATGGAATTTTTTTCAGTCCAAGGAATGAATATTTTGCTAAATTTGGCATATGCAATCAAGCGAATTTTTAACTTAGGACCCCGCGCTGTTAATATGCTACAGGCGCAGCTCCACCTTAACCCGGCACTGGAGATAAACCGTGCTCAGGACACTCGTTTCTTCTGTATTTTCAAGCTGCAATGTATTGTATTGTTTTGTGACTAACATGGCGATTTCACGGCCAAACACGAAACATTCAAAAAATGTAAAACGGTTAAAAAATGGCCATTTGCTTAGCAATGATACAGCGAAAAGATTTTTCGATCACCTGCACTATTTGTGGTTTTCTACCGTGAATCGAACTTACCAAACATTGGTGCAGAAAAGAAAAACTAACCTAACACTTGATAAATAAGAAAAGCAATACACAGCAGAGATATAAAAACAAACACAGACACACAAGAAAACACTCTGGATAGACAGACAAAAAACTAACACACAGACAGATACAAGGAACGACAAGTAATTTAATTTATGAACAATGTGAAGGTGTCTTTACTGTCCTACTGCAACAAGTATGAAAACACAATGCAGCAGGTTTGTCGCTTTGCATTAAATGTTGCCAGTTTTATTTTATTAGTATATTTGCATATACCAGGGTGACCAACCAGTCATAGACCAAAAGCCACATGTCTTACTGTGTTAGCGCAGAGAGCCACATCATATACATGGAACCAAATGAAAATCACCCCATCTCTTCCTCACTCACACACAGATCTTTGCTCAGCTACAGTTGTTGTAAATGTCACACACCAGCATGACAATGACAGAAATTTACAAATTTACAAGCTATTTATTGTTATGCATGTTATTTAGTGGGACTTACACAAGAGCCACACGAAACCGGGCAAGGTCCGCAAGCGCCTCGCGAGCCGCGGGTTGGCCACCCCTTGGCCACCCCTGGCATATACAGTACTTTGCTTCCTTATCCAATGACAAACACAAGCATGATGTTGCGTATGTGGCGCAACCAGCACTGCAAACGCATCGTGGATTTCACATCTTTCTTTCCCCGGGAGAGCAGTTAGGGAAACAAAATCGAAGGTCTCGAAAAATTGGCGGTTTCAGCAACATTTGCTTGCTCTGCTGTTTTCACACAAGGCCACGAAACAAGACAGGTCAGTAATGGAATTTTTCCTCTTTTTCCACCTGGTTTTCCACCGGCCTCCAGGTAATTTTCCTGTTGCCATGGCGAAAACACCCGTTTTGCCAGCCTTTGTCATGAGGGGGATTCACAGCAGCTGAGATCTCTCTGAAATTCGAAATGACGTGGCTCGATGACCAGAGCTTCGTGGATTCCGCTGATTTAGGAAAAAAATTCTTTTTGCACTTTGCCACATGTAGATGAAACAAGTGGCTAGGAATTTAATTATGTAAACGTGTGATGACGTTACTCACATATCGTTTTTCAGCATATTTTAGACGCTTCAGCTCCGTGTGTAAATGTAAAACAAGAGGCATTGCTTTCTAGTCTCACAACTGAGTCAGGTTAGTCAGAAGATCCGATGTGACTGAATTTTGTCTTCACTCCACGTTAAGAGTCCTTTACTTTCGCTGCTGCCAGGCTTGTCACCAAAAACTATACGCGGTGTCCAATGACACCTTGGTGTCGCAGTTTTTGCAAAGTTGATTTCTACCCTTGTTCCATTGGCACTAGACTTGCCTATAAAGTCACACTTACGGCACAGGCGCAAAATAGTCGTTACCATATTGCTGTTAGGATTTCAGTACATTAACTAAATTTATTTTGAAAAATTTATTTGTTAACATTGCAGTTAACTAAATTTATTACCATTGCAGTTAGGATTTCAGTACATTAACTAAATTTATTTTGCTAAGATTAAAAGATGTCATTCAATGTCATCATTTAATAGGTCATTCAATGTGCTGCATTGGCTAAGATAGTCACATAATTTTTGGCTCAGTAAGAAATTTCGGTTGGACATAGCTGTTCTAGGTAGTCATGAGTAATTGGAGCCAGTTTGTATTAAGCAGTGTTCAAAATTTTATCAAGGTGTAATTGAAACATGGCTAAATTGTTGATTGGAAAAATTAACAGTGCTGTTGTGTTTTTTTTCAAAACACTTACTTTTCGTGTAAACAAGCACTGATTGTTTCATACTTGTACTAGAAAAAAACCTCAGAGGCGTACGCAATGTATATGCTTTATATTTGAAGCAAACCATTCACTCGATGCCCCCTTGGTACCGCGAAATATCAGCGCATGTGATGGCGGATGCGTGGTACTGAGGGTTCGTCATCCTACAACGCTTGGCTAGACAAAATTTGCTTTCTGGTTGCGACACTACATTCCCGTTAGCATTTTTGTAATAGGTTTTAAAACAACTTCGATCTGAAAGTAGTTCAGGGCGTACACGTGCTGCGGTGCGCGCACATTCCGCATCTCCGAAATCCGACTCGCCTTGGAGCGAGGTATGACTGGTGTTCAAAGTCGACATGAGTGTGTCAAAAGTTTAAATGATTCACGCTGTGGCCATTTGGTCTTTGGCTGAACTTGTAACTTGGCAAAAGCGATTCAAGAGCTACACCAAAGTTTTTAATAATCAGCTCCTCCGCGTTAATGCTAACACTCAAACAATGCATTGAGCATTGTGATGAGCATTGTGATGAAAAAATGCATTGAGCATTGTGATGAAAAAATGCATTGAGCATTGTGATCAGTGGTGTAGGATCTGGGGGTGAGTTGTCAAGAAGTTGGGAAAAATTCCTAAAATTTGGGCAAAGAAGCTTCGACATTTTTGACAATATTAATGAAATTATACTTCCTTGTGATTGAGTATATAAAGAAAAGTTTATGGTGTCATAGAAAACACATTGAATATATAGAAAATCAATAAATTGTTTCTAGTAACTTCGTGTTTTATTTTGTGAGAGTTGATGAGTAACTGACTCACTTGAAAGCTTTGGCAAAAGAAGGCATTTCATTTATGTGCTATTTTAAGTGTACACTGAGGGAATCGAGCATACTGCAGAGCAGGGCACATAAGTACTTCATATTGGTCAAGTCCATGACAGGCAAGCAGAGAAAAGCTTTTGTTTTTTATTGTAACTACTTTTCTATAACTTCTAGGCTATACAAGGGATTAACACATTTTGCCAGAGTTTGTTGCATGTTGAATATAAGTGCAGTTGAATAGACAATTTTGTAAGACTCACGGCACAGTCATAACATAAACAATATTATGCACACCATATATACATCACATATGTCTGCAGAGAAGGAAGTGGCTTTAGGCTTACCTCAGCTTGGCCTGATGTTCCTTGCTGACAGCAACAACTGGAATGTGAATGGAAAACCTCAGAACTGTGAGGTAGGTGCTCAGGAATACTGAGCCCGCTGGCTTCTGACAATGTTCTTGCACAGCCTATCGTACTTTTTTTCAGTTGGGTGATTAAGAACCCAATTTCAAGTACCAAATATTCTATTTTCAAATCTATGGCAACACGGTAGAGAAAAATATAATGCACCAAGAGCTACAGAAAATTTGTAGAGATAAAGTTTCTCGCATAAATTTTTTGGGGCAAATTTGGAGAAATTCAAGCAAAATATTCTTTGCCTTCGCACCCCCAAAAAGTTGCCTGCTCCTCCACCTATGACTGTGTTACGTTTGTCGCAGCTAAGAAAAGCGATTTTCTTGAACGCTACATCTTTCACTGCAGTGATAGAGGAATAAAAGCGATTCTTGATCAAACCAGGAAATATCCTGCTCTTCAAAACCTCAACACATTAGTTTAAAACATAAACATTTTGCTAAAGTGGCGAACGGTTAAATTCCAATAATTAGGCTCTGAACATGTGCCATCAGGTTAATTATCTGGCGGTTTAATCTTTCACAAAATCAGTCAATGTTTTTTTGTTTTATCTGTACAAGGTCGATTGAATCTGATGGTTACATCGTTTCTATATCAATAAGGACTTTGCTTATTATTATCAACCGTAAGGTCTTTATTTAATCGGGTTTAATGCATTTGTTAACTGCCACACAAATGCAATCACGCCATGACAGTTTAGATTGAAAGGTTTGAAAATAGATAGCAACATAAAAGCAGGAAAGACTTAAAATAACACCCGGACCAAGTTTACACTTTTAACAATTTCCATACTTGGCGCTTTAGCCTTCAAGTGGCTGGTCGAAATAAAAAAGACACGAATTTTCATCACGGTCACCATCGCTGCTGCTGCCCATATCTGTTTTGCATTTTACAGAAGGCCTTTTCCTCTTCACCGCCCAGGGCGCGTATAAACTTTTTTGCAGGATGTGAATGAAAAGCAATCCAGAAAAGCGACTGTCGCGACTTTCTTCCAGTTTCATCTCACAGTGCTTGTCACCACATTTGTTTCATTCAATGTCACGACTACAATTAAACGATTTAGCCAATAGCTTATAAAAAGCGTGTGCTGTGCAACGTGGTAATTTTCTTTACTCTCATTGAAATTACAAAAGTCCCAGCAAACGAAAATAACGCAATGAGTGTGAACATTATTACAGCCTTTTGGTATGTACTCGCAATGATGTATTGACCCTTTTACAAACGCTGAATGAGGTGTAAGGCAAAAATAGGGAAACAAGCCAGTATCGGGTCACTTTATAATTTTATTGAAGATCACATCAATTTTCTTAAAAGCATCATTACTGCAACGAATGCATCGACGTGCAGCGCAAAGCAGTGCATCCATGGGCGTCGGAAGGAGTTTTTCCAGAGGGGTGCAATTGATAGTGGATTTTTCCAGAGGTAGCCAAAAAATAATTTTCCAGGGGGGAAGTGGTGAAATTTCATTTTACCCACTCGATACTAAGAAAACAACATTTTTTGCTAAAAATTGAATAGGAAAATGTCAAATTTCAAAATCCAGGTGAAAACTTGGTCCCCCTCCCCCCCTTACGACGCCTATGAATGCATCGATGTGTTGCTCTGGTCTAAGCAAACACTAACTGGAATAATTTTAAAAAATCATTGGGAAAAAACCGGCTGAACAATGTCAACACTAAACCAAGTCTTGCGAAAAACTGCCTAAAACTGTAAAGCCCATTGTACCACAGGTTTGCTTACACTCTGTCCGAATTGTTGTTGCTTTACGGTGAAGTACTATTGTGGTTATTGCAGAATTTTCAAACCAAAAGAAATGAAATCAGGTAAGACAGGGCAAGTTGCAAAATGAAGTGTGCAAATTGTAAAGCAGTGGAGATGGTGTTTTTCAACTGTTGAGATTAGGCCTGAAACCAGGGGGTGCAACCGGGCAATTGCCCTCATCGGTCATTCTGTGGTTCCAAAAAGATGGATGACCGTATTTGAAAATTCGTTCAAATTTTTAGAGAATGCAAATCCGATTCCCACGGAATTTCTTAATTATATGCAATCTCAGAAATTGGGGGAGTGACATATGTTTCATGGAAAACGGTTTTCCACTAAGACAAAAGCGTCCCCATGCCCCCATGTTTACAGTTGTCATGTGATCCTTGCTTTTAAATATACTTACATTGCTGAGTGAACGCCACATGCTCGCAAAGCGCTTTAATTGCTGCTCTTCGCAACACAGCACAACCTTGTTGAAAACATGTCAAGAATTTTTCTCATTTTTTCTAAATATGTTATATGAGTTTACGAGGATTCCAACTGAAAGATATTGCAATTTTTAGCAGAGATTTCCACTTGCACTATTGGCTTTGAACGCGTTGCGTTTAGACGTTTTTAAAACCAAAGCGAACAACAAAATTGGTGGCATGAGAAATAGAGTGGATTCCACTGCAATAACTGCCCAAAGTCGCAAGGGTTTATATTTTGTGGACGAGATAAATTATTTAATGAATGAACTACAAATCTGTTCTATGACGAATAATCGTTGAAACTATCAACGTCTGCCTAAACTCTAACCGTAAAAGTTGCAATTACTTAAGACATGCAGCTTGATTTTCTCTTCAGATTGTCAGAGATAAGCTGATTAAAGTTATTGTCAAAACAGCATTGTCTTTCAATTTAACGAAGTACTTGTTTCTTGTGTACAAAAGATCTTTTTCGTACTAAGTCTTTACAAATGAGATTTACAACAACGTTTTAGGAAGTGAATGCCAGCAAGAAAATCCTCAGCTGACGCCAGCTCTCCTAGCTAAGGTTAGTGGATAGAAGCATATTTAAAATAAATCAAGTACACCCAACACGCCAAAGCGTGATCTGCTAAGCGTAGGGAAACTCGTTACAAAATCTCTTATTCTTTCTGTCAATCATATCTCGTGGCTTTTCTTCCAGCTAACGTCACCACTGTGAAACATTTGCGGAAGATTTGTTGCGACTGGTACTTACTGGGATTGACAGGGCTTTTCATTACCAGTCTACAACTTTTCCACTAAAGGATGGTTCCCGGAATAACCAAGTTGAAGCCGCAAAGAGAAAAACAAAACCGCCCGCACTCAGATCTCGCTATACGTTTGGCAGCATTTAGTACAAATCTGATCAAGTACCCAGCAAACCGCTGTGGGAAAAACATCTCCGTGGACACGAAAACTAGTTAAAATCTATAGAAAAAAAGTGAAAACGAGCCGTTTCTCAGTCAAGGTCGCTATTTGGTTAGCTCAAGTTTGCCCATTATTTCCGGGCATGCAGTTGTTGCATCTTTCAACATCGGCGGCGAATTGTTGCAGGAAAATTACAGCAAACGAGTGGGGGGTGTTTTAGAAAGAGGACAGCGAAACAGAGTTGATAAAAGGGTGACCATGAGCAGCAGGAAAGTAAAAACTGCTGCAGTTTGAAGGAGTGTTTGTGTGGTTCCGAGAAAGCCGATATTGCAGGAGATTTTTTCGGTTTGGGCAACATAAACGATTTTGCGCTTTTTTTATCGATTACTCAGTACCTGATTGAGGCAACAATCAGGGAAAATTCCATAACTTGTGACCAGAAGGACGATAATCAATTTTTCGCAGTAACCAAACGTCATAGAGCTTGAAATACAGGCTTGTTTCAAACATGCAAAGTATGCTCTTGGCTTGCGTAATATACCGGCAGGAACACTTACCGGCACCTTCTCACAATCTGGAAGTTTCGAAATCGTGCAAACGTGGTAGCTTAATGAAATCGTGAAGTGTGGTCGTCACGAGCCAAAGATACCTCTGAAAATAACCAGGTATTTAACAAGCAGATCAGAATGCGCTGCCTGTAGTATCCGAAGTTGCATGCAGTGAGCAGAGGCACTGAGGTTTCCCAGCAACCAGGTGCAAGACTTAAACTTAAAAGAAACGAAGGTTAAAGAACGATTGGATGTGAAAATGGTTATGCTGCTTTCTGTTCCGCCGTGTTTTTTACAACTATGCAGCACAAGTAGTCAAGCTTGGGCCGCTGATGATTCTTTAAAATCAGCGAGTAAAAATCGGTGTAAATTGGCCGGTTACATCTGACGTACGATTTGTGCCTTCGTTTCATGAGAGGCAATGCTCCAAAAAGTTCCCACCATTGTTGTAAAATTAACCAGCTGCGCAACGTTGCTTATTTTAATTTAAGCCTTATCTTCTGGTGCTAATATTTTTCATTTTTGTAATTTCTTAGGCTTGAATCTTCTTTTTTGCTCAGCAGCTCTTTTTGTAAAGTAGTCTGTTGAACTCCAATTTTTTCGCTCGCTGCAGCTGTGTACAAATTAATTTAAAGGTTTAATTGTCTAAGCTTTTTCCGGTTAAACGATTTTCATTCTAAGCAGGGGCGGATCTAGCCAGTAACGTTAGGGGGGGGGGCGATTTCAGAAATATTTGGAAGTCAGGTCTCATAACGGCTTTGCCACTGTAAGAGGGATGGATTAAATTTCACAGCACTGCAGTGACAAAACGATGGACTACAAAATGGCCTTGTATCGCGAATGCTCTTTTCCGAATTGTAAAAAAACATGGTGAGTAAAGTTACTTTCATTGGATTTCCTGAACCCACCCCTGACTCTAAGAGACGAAAGAGAATTGTTACCTACTTGCTCATAAAACTTGAAAATGTAAATTAAAATTAATCAAATTAACCATTTGCAGTTAAGCTGACTGAATATGTTTGAATTCAGTATTAAAAACGGGTATGTCACAGTGGGTAGCATGTGCTTTGTTTACTTTCTATCATAAATTGCTTTTTTTCTGAAACAATCGCAAATCGATGAACAAACATTGGTAAAGTTAAAATAGTTTCTTTATAGCTTGGGCGACAGTTATCCCAACCTTTACCTTGTTCCCATTGGCGTCGGAAAGATTTTTTCCAGGAGGGCGATAGTGGATTTCCATGGTAACCAAAAGGATTTTTCCAGGGAGGGGAAAAAATAGAGAAATGTCATTCTTCCCACTCGAAACAAGAAAGCAACCTTTTTTTGCGACAAATTTTGTAGGAAAATGTGAAATTTCAAAATCCAGGGGGGCCTTACCCCCCAAGCCCACATTCCGACACCCATGCTTGTTCCATTTCAGGTGGTGGTGCGTCAATTGTCAGAAACTGTTCTGATAAGTGGAATAAGCAGTTAAATAGTTGCACAGCAATAAATAATGAGAATTTCCCTGCATTGAAGCCAAAGAGTTCTTCGCTGATCTGGCAGGCGTGTAATTTTATGATGGATCTTTTGTGTCTGATGAACTTTTTTAGAACTCAGTCATGCGCAAAAGCGCTCCGTGGTATTTGGCTTTTGTTTTGCATGAAGTGATGTGGTAGGAAATATACATTTTACGATATTTATTCATTTTAGCAAGTGATTCACGGAGCCTGTCCTGGTTGTGGATATTTCAAATAGAAGATTTTGAAGCTTGTTGGAAGCCATTTTGCTTTCATCATAGTTATCCTGCTGTCCTGTGTAAATGTTACTGACAACATGTGGAAAGCCGATGGTCGATACCTGTCTTCATTTCTTAAATAATGCATTTTGGCAGATCAAAAATTTCGTACTACGATTCTTGGCTAGACAACTAGAAAAACGTAAACATCTTTTGCAAACAGTTATTTTTCGGATCCACGTTCAGAATTTGTTTGAAGGTTATCTGTCGAAAATACGGCATTTTGCGACAGAGTAATGTGCAGAGCAAGTCTTGAAATTTAAGAGCAGTTTCCCTCTGGAATGCACCAAATCAACACCAACATGCAAGCAGAGCCGACTGCTGATGTTGGCAATATTGGTTAATACAGTTTGTCCAAACCGTTTGGTCTGGCGCTCATTGCCTGCTGAAACACGTGCCAGCCTGGTAAGCGTGGGTAGCCTTTCTATTGCTTGTGCGAGTGACGCAAACATGATAGTGAGTGTTGTACGTGTTAATCTTCACGGTGGTCATTATAGGTCAAGTGTCCCGGCAGTTTGGCCCGTGTAAGACACCGAGATGTGAGGCTGCGGTTTATAATGTTTCTTTTCTTTGCGGGGAAAAAAGACTTGAACTTCTAACTGAGAAAACTTCTTTGCTGTGTAGCTGATGCAGTAGAAATTAAGTAACGTGAACAAGAAACCTCTGGCTGAATCATTCATTGCAAGCGCTACTGGTCGGACGTCGTAAAACAGCCAACCGAGCAAAGACATTTTAACCGTTTGCACCACTGCGATTCGTCTCTGTGCTTTACGAAACATACTTCGAGTCCAGGACAAGGATGAGAACACCGCAAATACTTTTCCTTTTGTGGCTGTGGACAACGGCAGCAAAGGCACACAGAACAAGTCTGTAAGTGTAAGAGTAGAAGGTTTGTTTTAGGCTGAAATGCGTTTCGCTTCAGATAGAAGAGAGGACTGATTGCACTTTGTTTTGCATGGATGGTTTGCGGAAGTTCAGTCGCCGGCGCCGAAGCTTAAAACATGCTTCCGCAATTCAGCTCACAATTTGCGACGTCACTTTACACGTTTCTGGTTTGCAACAACGTCTTGTTGATTGCAAATGCAAGCTGCTGAAAAAGATGCATTAAACTAGTGGTGGGAAACCTGCAGCACGCGAGTCAAGTGCGGCCCGCGTGAGAACATTTAATATGGCCCGCATCGGAAGTTTCATTACCCAAGTTAGAGCACAACATCGCGTCAAAACGAAACTCCATTTTGACCAGATACTTAGACAGTAAGTCAAGAGATGTCTCTGTCGTTCCTTCTTATAGTTTTCTCTCCTTATTTTTCTTAAGAAGCTAAAGGTAGAGTTTTATGAAAAAATTAATTAATATTTGCGGCCCGCCAGCGACATTCCAATAATTCATGCGGCCGGTGATGGCGCATAGGTTCCCCACCGCTTCGGATTAAACGAATAAAAATGAAGGCGTGTCGAGTTCACCTTGTCAGAGCATGAACATAGGTCTGCTTTAATCTTGCGTAACTAAACCAATTATGCGTCGTATGTTCTAAAAAATTTGAGTTTTTTCAGTATTTCGAGAAGATGCCATAACAGTTGATTAATTTTTGTGCCCCCTGGTCTGTTATAGGCTTTAACTTGACAGTAACGATTGATCACAAATAGAGTGTTTCACATATCATGGACGTTAAGCAAATTGTACGAGATAATGCATCGGTCGTCTTATAGCCCTTGTCAACCGTTGATGTGGATGTATAGCTCAAAAAGGATCTCCTTTTCACATTTTCCTCTTTTTAAAGTACAAGAAATCAACTTTAAAAATTGTTTTTGCTTGTTTAAAGCTGCGTAGATTTATGCCCGCCTTGCTTCCCTCAACGCATCGCGAACGAATGTCCTGAAGTCACCCACACCTGCACTGAGCTGGTGAAGGAACCCGGATGTGGCTGTTGCATGGTCTGCGCCTTACAAGTTGGAGAAAGGTAAGCAAAACGATCTTTTCTATTTAGGACGGTGCATGTCTGAATATTATAGGTTTCAGAACCACCTTATAGTTTCTTCTACTATATTTAGACAGTTTTTCTGCAGATAAATTTGTTGAATAAGTTTTTGGAAATATTTGAAGAGTACATGAAGTGTATAAATTCAAGCTCAATTTTTCTTTGAGTGAACCATGTGGGTGGGCTTTATTAGTAGTTTAAAACGCGTTAAAACTGAAAACAGGTTGTTGGAAGTTATTTTCCTGGAATTTTAATTGTAGTATAATTTAAACAGTATAAAAATTCCTATAACTCACGCAAATTAACAAGTGTTTGGCAACCATTTTTTAGTTTTGTGTTCAAGCATCAGTTACTTTGATTTTTAGGCCATTTTTCAAGGTCAAACTAATGATGTGTTAAAGTCAAAATGATCTTATCCAAAACTTAGTTGCTTGCAAAAATATAAACGTGACAGTGTCTGCAGGCCAGTGTGTTCTTGTTTTTTCAAAAATAATTAAAATCACTATATTTCGCAACAAATACAATAAATTGGTGACTCTTAGCAACGCGTTGCTTGTTCAAAGTTTTTAGTTGTAGGACGCACTTACCTTGCTAAATGTAATTTTTTAGCCTTAAACAATATACGGTGAAAACTGAAAAATGGTTGAACTGGAAACAAGAGCTTGGAGTTGTCAAGCTTAATCAGTGGATGGGGTTGAGATATTCATTTTTAATCTGTACACTTCAACATGGCAATTGGCGATTTAAATAAAAGACACTGAGAAAATCTGCGAAAAATCAAAATGCAGTAAATCATTTTTTCTTCATTTTTTACCACCAAAAGCAATTATTTCTGCCATGACATCTCCATAAGAGCATTAACTGAACAATAGCAATATCTTGTTGCACTTACTACTAATGGAAAAAACTGCTTCACTTTGGAAAGAAAGCTGAAAAAGCTTTCGTCGGTAATTTACAATATGCTACACCTTGTGTTGATTAGTACTGTAGTAAATCAATACTTCCAGAAAACTCACGTCACCTAAAAACAAAATGAAAGTACATTCTTGTTAAATCAATACAATGGCAATATTAAAAACTTGCTACTGCTTTTCAGTTACGAAAGCAGCAATTTATGATCCAGTTTTTCAGCAACGCTTACTCGCTCAAGCTTTTGTTGTTCTTCTGAAAAAAAACAACGTTAACAAAATTCCCAACAACATTTAGTGTTTTGACGTTGGTCGCAACAACAGCAAAAATATCTTTTCCATTTGTCGATGCAGGTGCGGAGTCAACAGACCAAAGTGCGCCCGAGGCTTGGCGTGCCTGGGAAGACATGGAAAAATCAGCATCAAAGAATTAATTCACAACAAAGGTTTTTGTCAGAAACCCAAACCAGGTATGTTTCGAATTTTGTTCCGCTTAATTGCAACTAGCAAAGGCAGCACCAGCCGGTCAGTCACTGCCCCGTCCAACTAAATCAAGCGACTTTGCTCATTGCCGATGAAACACAGATCTTAATCACTCATCGGGTAAAACTCTTTTCCTCATTTCTGTAATATTGTTTTTCTTTTGTTTAATTTCTTTAAAAAATAAAGATTTTCTAAAACATGAAAAAAATGTTTTTCACCAACAAATTATATTCACGGAAGAGGCCACAAATAAAACAACGAAAGGAAGGACTAAAGAACAAAAAAGGAAAACGGTTTAACTGAAATGGTTGCAGCGAAAGAAACAATAGGTCTGTAATAGTGAGAATCTTAGGTAGATTTCGAGTAACAATCCCAACAGCTCTCAATAAAAGGATAATAATGATAAACCTGGTGCGTGAGGTTTGACCTTTACTTTGCTCCGCGAGACACTTTGTCATTGCAGCAGCAGATCTTCGACAATTCAAACTTCGTGGTTTTAGCGACATTCACTCCTTTCGCCAATTGCCAATGTTGACGACAGATTGTCGCTACCAGCCGCAAGCGTGATTACTGTATTGTGTTGAAAGAAACGACGGCCTGCTCAAGAACATGGTTTGCGACAGAAAATCCTTGTCCTTCAAGAGCGGGCTCGTTTTGACATTTGTATAGCCCATCAAATAACGCCATAACGTCGTTATTTTAAAACCAAAACTGAACTTTCAAAGTAGAATTTACTTCGGCATCCACTGCTTCCATAAAGCGAGTTCGGCGCAAGCATTCACTTTCACTTAAAAGAGTAAGAGCAATATCCACTATGATAAATTAAAAATGTTCGTAATTTGTTCATACTTTTGAAAATCCAAGCTTATCAGCATTCATAACCAAACTTCAACGAAGCAAAACACATCAGGCAAAAGTTGGGATAAATTTCACAATGAGGAAAATATCTTTAGGCCTTATTTCTTGCGTTGAAAAGCTTGAAAATTAAGTTTGAGACTAAAACAATTACCAACTGAGAAAACAAGGCAGCAAGACAAGGTTCGCCAGTTTCTGTGCTGCATAAACCATTGCAAATAAGGAGAGTGTGAAAACTTTTCATTTAACACTTCGAGGAATAGTACAGCGTCACTAATGTCCTATGGATCGGCTTTAAAAAGTTATTTGTATTAGAATGTAAATATTTTGTCAAAAACTTTTACTACTTTAAAGCAACTTGATCTATGTCGGTGATGCCACTGATACCCTGCTTATTAGTGCAAAAAAACTCAATTATTTTCATTTCAAGATTTTGCTGTATTTGCTCATTTACTTTGCTTATCCTTTGTTCAGAGTGTACATAAAACTAACTCTTTCAATCAAAGTTGCCTCCTGCCAATTAATTTCGGCTTCGAGCAGTTTTTGATGCAACAGTTCGTGTTTCATCGCAAACTTTTATATGATGATAACCCTGTGAAAATGTTTAATGTCCCGCACTTTGACTAACAACAAACCTTCACATTCGATTGCTGTCGGTTAATACGAAATATCCGCCTGTCTGAGAAAAGAAGACTCTCCAGCATTTAAATAAAATTTCCTAAGAATTACTTCAAAGTGTTAGTTATTTAATAAATAACAACTTTAAAAAAGTTAATGGCATCAAACAAAATTGCTAGTATTTTTTGCGTAAAAGCACAAGATGCACCTTTTCAACCATTTTTAGTATGCTTACTGCGTGCAAAACGCAGAGTGAACTCTCTCTCAACTGCGACAGTTTTTATGATTAAAAATGCATTCTTTCAACTGTTTCAAAAAACTTTTAATATTGGCATTTGCTAAAGAACACTTGTACTGTTCACATTTTCCACCTGTACACAGTATAATCAGGTTTCCAAATCCACGTAAATCTTTCGTTACAAATAAATCACGGTGACAAAAAGACAAAAGTGAGCCTGGAAAGACTGAGCCATTTGTAAATGACGTTGCGCACCTATTAGAAAATAAAATACACTGCTAGGGCTTTGCGGCTTATGCTTGCTGCATTTAAGAGCGCTATGCCAATTGCTGTGCAGATCGCGAAGAGCAAAGACAGGACAACACTCAAAGAACGCCAACACCTCGAAGTTACCCCACGGTCATGGCCCAGTTGAGAGGAATTGGCAGAAGACGACGACAACCCAGACATCCTCATGTGGGACTGTTGGCCCCATTAAATCACGACGTAAGGCCTGGCGCTCCTTCAATCTTTTCATTATTCTGTCCTTTATGATTCTTTCTCAAGGTTAGCTGCAAATTCAATACACAGTATTACATCTTTGGTAATGGTTTCGACCAGACCTTTTTTGTAATAAAAACGTTTCAGGTTTTGGTCTGAGATGCTGGATAAACTTCCGCTTAAAGTAAGCGTCAGTCAAAACGCATTTTTCAGAAGACAAGTGTTGTACCGCATTTTGATTAATCAGGTTTAATGTCTCAATCGTATTTCATAGATATAACTCGTGCTAGCAGGACATTTTTACAAACTTGTTAATTAAGTTAAATGCAACTATGCACTAAAAGAGCAGGAATTTCTTGTAATCAGAAGCGGCCATGGCGTGCCAAACGGATTTTTCATGTTTTATTCCCCCGCATCCACCAAAGTCACTAATCTGAATCCAAAGCGTTGGTTGTCATGTTTACTTGGATGACTAGCAAGAGGAGATGCATGGAAATAGGGCTAATTTACATTATACATTGCAACGTCTTCCTTTGCTGTTTATGTTTTCAAACAATTTACTGGCTCTGACGCATCGTAAAAGAACAAGTACATATCTTGACATCATTCTTCATTGCTGCTTAAACCACCACCTGCTGTGGTGGCTGATTTTTCAATTTCCTCTCTAATGTCGCGAAGAACAATGTTGCTATAATCAAGATAATTGCACAGTTGCTTTTCTACGAAATGTGCTGTTCTTTAAACATTATCTCTGGGTGATAGATTGACGCTGACGTCAGGGCCGAATGTGCGAGAACCACTTGGTTGATTTTTGAAAGCGTTGCAGGTGGCGAGCCCCCTCCGCAAAAGCATTTTTACGCACGAAGAGGATATGCTCTGAGTAGATAGTTAGCGCCTTTGTCACGAGGCGAACGGCCGATCAAACAACGTTCATTTTCGTAATCTTTTAATGGTCGCTCAGCCCACAAGAGCCTCTGTCAAATAATCAAAGGCTCCTACCCGGGCGAACTGACAGTGTGGCACGCGGCTGTTAACTGTTCCACGTAGTATGGTTGCAAGGCGGCAAAGGAAACTGGCGACGAAGCCTTAATTGTTGCGTTGCAAACATGTTTCACTCCTCGTCGGATTGCTGGAGAGGCTGAGAGTGTTGAGAAACATGCTCTCCAGCTTGTCAGCGACACAAATGCAAAGGCCGATAATCTTTTGCGCGATTCTTAGAACTTTCAAGCCTTCAAGTGTCGCCGCTACAGCGATCAACCACACGGTCGGGTGGCCGCTCACGTCACCTGCGTTTGCTGGAAGAACGTGGGCCGTGACTGTCTCTGTGGCCGAAGAAAGTTGAAGCCTTAAAGGCTACAGTTCTATTTTTATGCCGTTTTGCTTTCCAGGACTGCAAAAATTTAACGGGGAAACCAAACAGTTTGAATCATAGACATGCCTGAATAAGCCTACTTACCATTAACTGGTTTTTACAACTTCTAAAACGTTCTGAGACGGTTTTACAATTTTCCTCTACTAAAGCGTGTACTATCAGAAACTTAGCACTGGACAACTATGAACATCTTCGTTTTGCTGTTTTGTGAAACGATGAAGTGCGAACCTATAAGTTGTTTTTCAAAATCGCAAATGAAGCATTCTGCATGCAGCAGAGTTCCTGAATAACCATGGAATCTTAAAAATTAAAATTTTTTAAAATCGAAAATAAACCAAAAGACGATGGTTTTCCACGCTTTCGACCGTTTTCAAATTTGTTAGTGGAGCAATTCATGTTTACACTAAAGTGGCAGGAAGGATGCTGGCTGTAGCTAATGCTTGTGACGACTCCCCGAAATCGCATGTCAGTAACATCTATATCTACAGTGACATATTACACTTGCTGCAGTGAACGATGTCAACCTGACTTACAGTGGTATTTGTAATTCTTTTCATTCCCATGCGACAAACAACTTGATGATGATCAATCGGACCTCGCACTGACTCAGCTGGGTTAGCAGACATGAGGGATGACGTAGCTTTTGCATCGTTTTCCTGCTATGTTTCAAGTGTAACTGTGAAATTGAGCGAACGTATTTTTGTGCAGTTCTGGAAACAATCGATCACTAAGATGCGGGACGAAAATCCTAAATTTATAAATAAACTTGAGATTACTCTCTCCCAGTACCTTTCACTTATCTCTCACAACAAAATTTTTATTTGATTTGTGCCAGCCATCAATTAAACTGTTTCGACTGAATAGCAGGTTATTGAAAAAAAAATGTGGTCACGCAAATCTCACTGCGGCAACACAAACGTTTATGATGAGCAGTACTTTAAGAAACCCGCATGATGAAACTCAAAGTTACCTGTTTCTGCTTACAACGTACGCTTCCTTTTTAGGCAGCCTTCCATCGCTCACTGCTTCCAAAACTGAAGTCGGGAGCAAACATTTTAACTTTTGAGTTGCTGCACAGGGTCCTTGTACGGAGCACTACGAAGAGATGTTGACGTCATGCCGCGCAATGCCTGAGTCTGTCTGGTTGCCCAACTGCCATCGAGGCTACTACGCTAGACACCAGGTGAGCAGCTATCCAATCTCGCAGTGGACCAACATGTAGGATCCGAGCCCTACACTGAGCGTTGTAGACTTTGTTTGGCTGAGTAGGAGAAATATACCAATAATACGTTGATTTCAATGCTTCGGATTGTAAAAACTTCACAACAAACTAATTTTGACCAGACCCCAATTTTTCTAATTTAAAACAAAATTAGTCAAACGATTTTTTACAATGGGGTTCACGAAACTCATTTTTTGGAACTTTTTCAAAGCATTTCAACAATTACCGTTTGTTACATGAACCATCGCGCGAACTAATCAACATGACATTAATTCAGCTTGTGCACTGCTCATATGCACTTGTCCTGGCTGGAACACATCTCCTTGGAACATTTATTGCCATAAACGTTTTCAGACCTCATTTATCTTTGAAATTGACTAAGTCGTCTATTGGGATAAAACCCGCGTCACTAAAGCTAGTACCCTGGATTCGAATCCATTAGGTCACTATAAAAACGGCACTTGCGGCCAGGTTTTTCAAAGTTTGACCTTGCTCACCGCAAAGGCATTCCGTACCTATTTTATCTAAATACCGAGATGGTCGTAAAACAGGTTTTAAAGTATTTGGGTAGTTTAGAAAAGCGAGTGTTTACTGTACAGTATTTTGAAAGACCGTTGGAAAAATCACCTTAAAAAACAAACACTTTCGGTCTATCAAGCCGCGTGCTACCACTGGCCTGCTACCAGTGCAGCACATTAGCCGCGTGGCCAGGGTGCAAAGTATGTGGAGTCGGGTGACAGAGGTCACTCGTGACCATCCACTGCGCCACACCACAAGGAGTGCAAAGAGATTGAAATTAAATATTTTTATCTTTGCGTATTATAGTTCAACACAACATTTTCCAGCAATTCATATTCAAACAGTTAATCTTATCCACAATTATTCCTTGCTATTCTTTTCTGAAAAGGTCAAGGGTTAGTCGCGCGGCTGTGGTTCTTGGAAAAATGGCTTGCAATTTTTTCGTTTTCTATGTAGGATTAAGTAAAAATTACTGTTTATGTGTCTTAAGTGCTATTTTTACCTTTGGTATCATGTTTTGAGTTGGTTTGTGGCAATATAAATGGTTTCAGAGTAACACGTCTTGTTGCATATTTCTGGAGCTACCAGTCAGGTCTTGAACAAAAGATAAATGCATCAGCTCTCGCCACTCGAAGTCCTAAACTTCTTTTTTGCTACAGTGCATGTCTTCCAAAAGAGCAAAACCTGGGAAGTGTTGGTGCGTGGACAGGAATGGCAATCCACTCCCAAATACACCTTTCACCGCCGAAAAACCCATCAACTGCAACAGGCTCACGAGAGCGTAAACATTTCGACGCTATCTTCAATTTACGCTCTTCTTGCCTTGCGCTAATGTTGATTATGAAGTTGTTTTTCGTTTTTTTTTTTGCTAAGAATTAATTTATTTTGTTTTCCTGCACTTGTTTCATGTTCTCGCTCCTAGTGCCCTCCTAGTGCCAAGTTCAGTATGCCGAAGCTGAACCTATGCAATGTCTCAGTGAGCGCAGCATGCTGTACAGAGATGATGACCAAGACCCTCTGTGTAAAACTCTTGTCCCGCTTGCGCGATAGTCAAACGGCTTTTAATTTTACAATTTAAAATATCCGTTTGTCCTGATCGTTACCAGCAATTGCACGTGCCAGCAGACGTTCTCGCACGTCTGTTAGCATCGGGTTGAAATTTTGACGACAGAAGAAGCGCAGTTAGTAGTGTTCTTCAAGGTCTTACGATCTTAATCAGACGAAAAAAGACGTTTGCAGCTTGGAGCCCGCTCTGGCGAGTGAAACCGTACCCGCACAACAATGTATTGATCAAGTTCCCTCAAGCAATCCTAAGCTTCGCACGCTTTACTCCACCATTGTCCACAAGCGCTTTTTGACATTCTTCAAACGGAATTTAATACGGGCTTTCGGGCTCATAAAGCAAGATTGTAACCTTATAATCAAATGTTTGAAAATTTCGCTTTGCGCAGTTTGCTAGTGAATCACAGGGATTGTCACGACATCACTGAAATCAATAAGCACCCGTTGTGCTGCTGAAGATCTTATCCCGAAAAGAAAAAAGCTTTAAATCTATAACCAGAGCAGCGTCTCTACCTTTCGTTTGCCGTCCTTGAACTGACATGGGGAAATAAAGTCCTGGGCTAACTGTGTCTTGCGAAACACATCTCTACTCAATACGTCGTTCAATGTAGTGTTCCACATTGGGCGAAAGGCAAATCGAGAACAATGGCTATTCAAGTGTATTGAGTGAAATGTTTCTACTGAAAACACCAAAATAACCAAAGGTCAAAGTAGGGCCGGGCGTTGAAATTGTGCAAATAATTTTAATAAACCCAATTCACTAATCAGATCTCATTTACATTACTTTGTGCAAACAATCCATTCATCCGTTTCCGGTCAGGCTCGCGGTCAAATTTTAGAATCCGATGCTGAGCGCGAGTCAGAAAGTTAGTCCGCCCAGACTGCTTTGCCGCTCACGTGCTTTTCCTCTGCTCACATACTTTTTGCTCTCAGCAAAGTGTAATGGAAGATTGCGCCATGCTGTTTTTCCTCGTCTGAGTGAACTGTTTTACCGTATATGCTTTTGTTTCTCTATCCGATAACGGCACTAATCATGGAGGAAACCAACGATGCTTCGATTTTTATTCCCATAGCGGCAGGGGTGGATCCAGGGGGGGGCGAATGGGGCAATCGCCCCTCGTAAAACCCACAAAAGTAACTTTATTCACCATGATTTTTTTACAATTAGGAAATCAGCATTCGCAGTATAAGGCCATTTTGCCGTCCATTATTTTGACGCAGCAGTGTTATGAAGGATACTTTATCTCTTACAGTAGTGAAGCCGCAATGAGACTTGACTACCAAATATTACAGAAATTGCCCCCCTAGCTTTATTGGCTGGATCCACCCCTGCTAAGCGATGTTCTCATCTTGGTGAGCTGTGCCTCTCCGCCATGACAGGACCATTCTTCCAAAACTTGTTGTATTAGTGTTGTCACTCCTACTAATCATTTTCAACCACAATCATTTCCTGGACTTGCGTGTGATTTGCCGGATTAAGGAAAACTTTTTTACTTAATATTCCTCTGAAAAACACGACAGCCATTCCCTCCCTGGCGTATTGGAAGCGTTCACTAATCCTTAGTTTTGCCTTGCGATAGAAAGGTACAAATGTAGATAATGACATTTTACCCAAACCACGTTTTCATTATTGTGGAATGCAGTAGTAATTTTAAATTGCTTTTGACACTGGTATGAGCGGGTGCTTTTTATTTCACGTTACTTTTGTTGTACTGTGTAGCACTTATGGTACTTTCCCTTGATCTGCGAAAACTTACTTGCAATCCGCTTTCAATGTAATGTGAATATACTGTAAAGTATGACCAAGTTTCATTTGAAAAAGGTGTGAGTCGCTAAGTTGATTTGCTGTAAAAAGACGTACTTATTGAAAAAGTTAAAACGAATCAAATGTTTTTGATTTAGATGCAGACTTGTCGCGCCTTCATATTTCCATGCTGCATCGAAGAGACTTTTTACCTTTTTATTTAGCGCCAAAATGTTTCGACGGTTGTCGCATATTTACAATTTCACTGCATGTTTTTCAAAATTAGGGAACCAAATTATAGATTTAGACCTACGCACTTCACCAGTAGAAATGCGTTGGCTCGGCGCAAACGTTCCGCTGACCTCATGTATTGCGTCTTTTGCTTCCCATGTGATTTGAGAATACGAAGGTTCAAATATTTAATATTTAAGCTGCTTTGCAAACCTGTTCCGCTCGCAATTAGCATGTGCGTGGTTTCTGTCAATCGTATTGTTTGTTCCTTTCTTAGGATCACTCAGCATCGATGGTGTACTGATTTATTTATCTTTTTTTCTCATACTGTGTTCGAAGTGCAAAAACAAACTTGTGTTTTTGACAAGAAAACCTCTGACGGTGTGACACGGCGTACATTGTCAGCGTGGCAGATGAGCAGCAGTGATCGGAACTTTGCGGCCTGTTTCAACCGGTGATGCAGCAGTTACTCAAATTGCTAGTCAGGGAAACGTTTTGACAATAAAATTAGGGCGGTGGAAGTTGCGCGTATGAATGCGGAAGAAGCAGTTCACAAAAGGAAAATCCATTTATTTTGCTAAGAAACCTTGCGTATTAGGCAATTAATCTAATAAATCCGCTAACAATCGCAAAATATTATCTGGCAACATATCATGCCATAGCGAGCATATAATTAAACCCACGTTATGACAATGACACGCCCAGCCAACATGAAAATGAATGTAATTTTTACAAGCTTTCTCCAAAGGTCAGGATGTCGGCAGTGCTATTACCTGCTGGCTTTATGCGTTCAATTTTGCTTTAACGTCTGATTTCGTTAAGTCTTGTCCGACTGGTTTTTGTGCAAGATGTTCTGATAGTTCAGTATACTTCAATTATTAAAATCAATGAAGAACTCAAACGTCATACTTTGCTATAGGCAGAGGAGCACAGTTCTTTGCAAAGAAATGTCAAGCTCCTTGGATGAAAGTCGTTACATGAGTTTGGTAGGTTTCGTTTCAAGACAAACAGATTTCGTACAACTTGAAATATGTATTATCCGCTGAAGATGCAATACGAGGTAGTGAAATCTCTCATAGCCTGTTAATCGAATGACATCTCATCCTTGCTTCGTTGTAGATTGCCGGATGTTGGACTTGATAACAGATAAAGCCGTTTCAGCTTTTAGCTTCAAATAAACCCTGAGCATTTTTGCTACCTGGACACACCTCGCTTTTAGTTGCAGTCAGATCTGCTTCAAGTGAATGTTAAGTAGGATTTTCACCCGAACGAACATTAGCTGCTTCTTATTTTGCAGCCTCATAGCAACGGTCGTATAAGTTACGTAATGTTCCCATCAAACATGCACAGGATTTAAGCAATAAATGCACTGTTAAAAATTTAAGATCGCCTCAACTGCAAAAGCTTTGCTATGCCACTATAGGCCTGAAGCAAAAATTGTTCCTTAGAAAAATTATTTACGTTCGTTTTCTTTCATCTTTTATTTATTTGTTAATGTAAAAAACAAGCTGTATATTAAATAGAGATTGGTGATGAACAATAAATACATGAAAACGTCAGAACTTTCTGCCTTGATGAGCTAAGCTGCGCTGAGAGTTCATCAAGATACACAGCAAATTGATACGGTCATTAGAGACCTCCTTGCTCGAGTCCATTGGTTGTCGTGAAGGTGCCGAGAAGCAATCTAGCAAAGTCGGGCACTTGAAACAACTCACCAAAGTTATTGTCACCCGTACAACTAAATTACGAATTTCATCATTACATCGAGGAGGCTGCAATTTGTTCAAATGCTCTAGTCAGCATTTCTTAAACATTTGTGGTTCATGGCTCCCTTGTAGCCTACATACTTATAAAAGTTACGGACCCCTCAAGAAGAAACGCTGCATTAAATATATCAAATTAGGTCCTAATCATCGCAGCAGTAATCGAAATGTCTGCAAAGCCTATTAACCCTTTCGAATGTCAAAGCAAATCCTAGTAACCCTTAAAATCACCTTCATGGACCCATTAGGTATTCACTGACCCCAGGGTAAGAACTCGTACTCCAGATGCCCCCAAAAACAATTACAATATTGGGGTGCTTTGTTACGTGATTCGACAGTAGACATACTGTACATGCACATTACAGCCGAACTGATTTATAACTGGTGTAAACAGAAAGATAATTGTAGGAAACGATGCAATGCGCAATAGTCTGAAGAAGGCCTGCTGCAAACCGCATCAGTTATATGTCACCTTTCTGGTTTTGGAAGAGGGGGACAATTATTGTATCCTTGGGAATCTTTGCAAACATGTTCGTGATTTCGCACATTGAAGAGAACCCTGAGATTTAAACGTTCATTTGAACAAGAGAAAACTATATGCTCAACGTAAGCTTCATCGTCACCGGTAGAACGGTTCAGCGGAGATTGGCGACATACCATAAGGGTTTTTTTCACTAGTGGGGGTTTTTCACTAGTGCGCATGAAATTTATCAATGTTTTGAAATTTTCGAGGTTAAATAAACGTACTGCACCTTTGGTGCTTTTTGAAAAGCTCCTTTGGTGCTTTTCGAAAAGCTTCCCTGCTGCCCCAGCTTTGGTGCGTTTTGAAAAGCTCCGCACAATTTCGAGATGCTTTACTTTGTTTTTTTGCACACTGCTGCCACAGCTTCAGCACCCCCACCTATGGGTGTGGATTCCCTGTGGCACCCCCAACTGTAGATGCGAGCAGTTAATCCTGTTTTTTTTCTTGTTCTAACAGAATCACTTCGTCAAATGGTCGTGTACGGCATTAGCAGACACCTCTGCCTAATGTCGCTCATTAACGCTATTGCAACCTTTCAATGCATCCTTAGACTGTTTTGTTGTGTTTTCATGTTTTCCAACAGCGGGTCAAGAGAAGGCCTGCTATTGACCATCCAGCAAACACATAGTCTTTGTGGCAACATAATAATCTTTCACAGTCTCTTCCCATCCAGGTGTTTGTATTTCCAGGATTGCATTGATTCGGTACCTGCTGCCAGTTCTAATGCCATAATTACATGTTATGGAGATGTTCCGACATTTCAAACAGTCGCTGCATAACACCTCGACGGTTTCTGCAATTGACAAACTCATCACTGAGGTCGAGATGTGCCACTGCTCAATGCTGGCTGAGTTTTAATTCGTGCTAAATTAAACTAAACGTAAAATGCGTGCAAGTCAGCCGTGCAAAGCAAGTTTGTTGCTGCTGGAAAAAAAAATTTAAGTTGCGGTGTGTGTGAACTCGCGTCCAAGTGACCTCTCAGCTTCTGGGTCCAACAGAAGCCAGATGTGCGTCATTAAAATTTTTTTTGCGAACATGTTTTGCTTGTCGCGCATTGCCCCAAATTGCGACTTGTGGCCAGTCACAGTACGCAGTGACATTTGTTAGTGACTCGCATCTAGTTCTCTAAAAGTTCTGGTTTGTCAAAGGTTGAAACAACTTACTGTATCTGAAAACAATGTTGTATAAAAGTAAGTTGGTTAAAACTTGTTTTAGCACACTTTTAAGCTAAACCTGAATTGAAACAAATGTATTTGGATTCTTAACAGTTTCATCAACACTAAAAACGCCTTCAAAAAACTATACATGTTTCATTTTGAGACGTTTCGGATTATTCTTAATCCATCTTCAGTCAAAAAAATAAAGCAACACTTGGCAATGTCAGCAATTCAAAACCATAAGGCTTTGTGACGCAAGAAAAAACAGTGCTGTGACGCAAAAGACGTCAAACGCAAACCCAAGAGAGCCAGCCACGTCAAAATCGCTGAAAGCAAAGGCAGGGCCAAAAGTTATGCAGAGAATTTTAAAACAAAATCTACGTAAGGCCATAATTTACGACAACAAGCCGAGGCCAGCAGCGAGAGGCAATTCACAAACCATTGCAAGCGAAGGATGCAAAAAAATTAAACAAATTAGTACTGCAAGTCTACGACTAGCATCAAATGTTCACGTCAACACCAACGATAAATGTACGAAACATGTATTACCATAAGAGCTGAACATCAGACAATATTTGACATTATAATCTACGTGTTAAAGAGGTATAAAGGGGTGGAAAAATTGTCAACATTAATCTCGGGCTGCTGCTCTTGTATTAAAAGCGTCTCTTTGATTAATAATTCACGGTGGTAAAAAGCAGAAGCCAAGATTTCGGGATTTTTTAAGTCCACGAAATGATCCGGATGTGAGTATAAATATTTGACTACATCGGTATTTTGATGGATAGATTTTAAAGGGTTGTGTTCTTCCAGTTGAAATTTCAAATTCCTTTGTGTTTGACCAATATAGGAATTACCACAAGAACATTTAAATTTGTATACCACATTGCATCGTTCCAGGTGTGCTTGTTTGTCCTTATACTTAAAATGATCTCCGATCGTGTGTGTTCTATGAATAAGAGACAGTTGAGCAAATTCTTTCAGACAGTTGAGCAAATTCTTTCAGTTGGTGTTGACGTGGACATTTGGTGCTAGATGTAGACTTGCAGTACTAATTTGTTTAATTTTTTTGCATCCTTCGCTTGCAATGGTTTGTGAATCGCCTCTCGCTGCTGGCCTCGGCTTGTCGTAAATTATGGCCTTACGTAGATTTTGTTTTAAAATTCTCTGCATAACTTTTGGCCCTGCCTTTGCTTTCAGCGATTTTGACGTGGCTGGCTCTCTTGGGTTTGCGTTAGACGTCTTTTGCGTCACAGCACTGTTTTTTCTTGCGTCACAAAACCTTATGGTTTTGAATTGCTGACATTGCCAAGTGTTGCTTTATTTTTTGACTGAAGATAGATTAAGAATAATCCCAAACGTCTCAAAATGAAACATGTATAGTATTTTGAAGGCTTTTTTAGTGTTGATGAAACTGTTAAGTCTATCCCAGTTTTATGCTCCAATATTTGGATTCTGTAAGAAGCACTAGCCAGCTATACAATTTGTTGGCACTCACCCGATTTTCATCCATGCATAAAAGTAAAAACAGCAAAATCATACGCAGTTTCTTTTTCGTGTTCTTTTAATTTCATGTCTTGATGTTAAATGCAAATATCTCTACAACAAGCAACAATGGTTTATTGTTTCTCAAACGTTTTCATACTTACCTCACACATGCACTATGAAGAGGACGCCTGGCTATGTAAACTTATGGCAATTTTTTTCACTCGCTAATAAACCAGCGTTGGCTTCAGTCAAATATCACTTTTTTGTTTTCTTAGGTCAGTGTTTCTTAACCTTTTTTACACACCTTACCCATTTATCAAACATAATTACAAGCTTTACTCCCAATACACTCAATAGTGTTCATTTATTAAAAATACGAAATTAACAAACTCTTAAAATTTATAATGATTTTAAAAAAATTACGTTTGCTGCATTTTATGGTTCAGTTAATTTACCCTATTGGAAGATGAAATTTACACCTAGGGGTAAATTTACCCCAGGTAAAGAATCACTGCCTTAAGTTTACATCAGTTCCTTTTATTTACCGTCACTTATGAATTGGGCCGTTGTTGTGCAGCTTGGGCATTAATTTTGCATTGCAGTTAGTAAAATGTTTTCACGCAACCCCTCTCCATACATCCATACCCTTGATGTCAATGGACTGTACATACTGTAGTTTAAGAACCTCTGCTTTTATCCGCTTACTAATCTCTTCAGCTTTCGCTATCACCACTGTACTAACATACTGCCAGGGGAAAAAATACGACCATTCAAAGGAAACCAAACATTTAACGAGTACAGAAAAAATTAGGCAGCGGAAGTCCTTCAAACTTGCATTTTTTCCGAAATAGTGCTCCGCCTGAATGATTTTAATATTTTGTGTGTCCACCATTTCTTTCGATGACTGCTAGCAACCGCCGGGGCATACTTAAGTTCTTTGCAAAATCCTGCACTAATCTCTTTAACTTTCTTGATGGCCTCTTCCAGAGTGTTGGGCTTGTAGGGTTCATATGTGCAACTTGGTCTGTCAGTTAGTCCATAAATTTTCATTAGGGATAAGATCCGCACTGTTTCCCGGCCAGCCCAGGGTCTTGACTTTTTGTAAGAATAATGAAACTATCGTGGACCTGTGACAAGCGACGGAGTCATGCATGAATGCATCGCACTGATGCACACTCATATGGTTTTCTAACTTCTTCAAAAGTTCAAGATATCTGGAGCCGTTCATCATCAATCCTTTGGGTAGGAAACACTAACCAGCTGTTCCTTTTGATGACACTGCCGCAAACCATTACGCTGAGGTGAAGGCCTTTAGCCACAGGGGGAATTCGGTGGCAGTTTCCCCCAAAAGGTTTTTGCGCCAGCCCAATAATTATTGGGCTCAAAAAATGTGTTTTAAACATGTAATAAAGCAAAACTATTTCCCCCTAAGAATGTGTTTTACACACAAGCCTTAAAATACGGGTGTGCTGGGGGCGTATCAAGGAGGAAGCTGTGTATCGGTCGTCGAATCGTCTGACTGGCCTCCAACACAGTGGTGTCTTGTCACAATCTATTGCACAGTTGATTCATCTGAGCAAAGGACTTTGTTCATTGGTCGTTGGTCCAATGATCATGCTTCTTAGAAAAGCGACTTTATTGCATTGGTTAGTTTTGGCTTCCCAGCAGGCGTGCAGGGTTTCAGACCAAACTCCTTACTTAGTCTTCGCCTATTGTTCTTCCACTAAGAACGGTACCTTTTCTGAAGCAGCGCATAGCGAATCCTTCTGGTGGATCACCGTCTCTTTGGCTTGTTTTTCCGGGGTTTTCCAGACTTGGGCTTGTCAGAGCATGTGGCCAATTTTTCGATATTCTTGAAAGGATTATGGACAGCAGTCCTACTACATCTAAGTTTAGTACTAATCTGACGCTCTGATTATTTGTCTTGTTGTAATATAACAATCTGAGCGTGTTTTGATTCATCCAAATGAAGCTTTCTATTCATTTTCAGAAGACATAAGAACATTCCTACAGAGTTGGCAGTAACATTGTTGAAACGTAACGCCTAAATAATACGCCTTGGCTGCATTGTCAAAACACAACAATTAGACGATCTGCAGTGACATCGCTTTTCCATTCAAACACTTCCGTGACGTCAAGTTAGCAACTATTGCCCTTGCATCACCAGGCTTGTGAAAATACAGGTGTTGTCACTGGTGCCACGCCTAGTGATTTTTTACTAGATCTAGTAATTTTTGGGCTGACCTAGTGATCTAATGATTTTGTGAAAGGTGTGTGTTTGAAGAAGATCGGTTTTCGTGTTTCTCTTTCAGCCCCTTTTTCAGAAAAACAATTGATCACGTGAATCGTTGTGTGAAGATTTGCACCAACAGAAGAAACAAGTTTTTCTAATCTCAGTTTCTTATCAGTGTTGCCAGTTTGGCTTTTTTGAGGTCAAATTTGTAATTTTTGGCCTTTTTGGAACTCCTTTGGCTTTTTTTAATTTTTGAAAAAAAGGCCAAATGAAATTAGCCTTTTATGGCGTGTTTTGACCAATTCAATTTTTATGTCGGTTTGGCAGATTTAAAGATGATTTTGGTAGATTTCTGGACACTGGCAGATATCTGGACATTTTTTCAGGACACGGAATTATATATGTCTAATTGCAAACCCTGCATTATGAGTTTATAATAGTTTATAATTTTTAGTTTTGGTGTTTCATGCTCTTAGTTTTGCTGTTTCAAGTTACTCTTTAGCACGACATTTACTATTTACTAATTGATTTACTATTTACACATTTACTAATTGATTGAGCTTTATTCCGTATCAGTGTATGTATATACATTGTCTTTCAAAAGTGCTGCGCAACCTGTAATAAATGGGTGTTTAAAAGTATCGTTGTGTATTTATCTTGTATTTGGCTTTTGTAGGTGCTTTCTGGCTTTGCTTGCGGTTGATGTAGCCTTTTGAACTCACGACAATCAGTGGCAATTCTAAGGGGGGGCCTGGGGGGGGCCATGTCCCTCCATATTTTTGGCTGGCCTCCAGCTTGGCTCCCCCAGTTGTGTGCTTAATTTCACGCTCAAGTTCGTTTGGTTGATATATACAGCAGATGACTTTCAGCCAGTAATACTTTTAAGATTAAGCGATAATTTACAAGCCCTCCAGCCTGCATTCAATATTTCCCAAATTTATGATAAGCTGTGTTGTTATTTTTGAAGGCCGGGTAATGGGAGTTGTTGATGACGCCACAATGCGTGGTTGCTCGGATCCTGAGTGAACTTTAGTCAGATCGCAATCGTGATGGCGAAAGATTCAGTTCGAAGCTATGAAACAGTCGCAGAAGTGGAAAGATTGATCTTCCGTGCATTTCAGAGTGAAGTGAAACTGGATTATATTACTGTCAGCAGATTGTTGCTTGTCCCAGTAGCAAATTGTTTGTGAAAGCATAACACCTTCGGAGCCGTAAGCCCGAGTGAGCCACTTTTGCATTACTTTGCACCACCATATCTCGCCAGCCGATTGAGCTAGAGGGCTGTTCAAACCCACTAAAGATGCTGGAAGTCTTCTTCTTTAGATTTGTAAAAAATTGGAAAGTTTGACCATCTAGCATTTCTGGTTCAAAAGTTATGGCCAAAAAGCCACTTTTTTGCAATGTTTGCATTTCTGCAAAATGCAGAAAAAGTGGCTTTTGGGCCATAACTTTTGAACCAGAAACGCTAGATGGCCAATCAAAGGCTCTAACGACTCGTATTATAGCCTAGTTTCCTATAAAAACTTTAGTCTAAAATTTGCTCTTGGCGTTAGCGACCATGGCCCGGTGACCTAGGCCAAAAATGCATATAACTACCCACATTAAAACGTCATCCACAAAAACAAAACAAACTCTAAACTGTCCTTTTTTAAAAAAACAAAACAAACTTCAAACTGTCCTTTCTACACTAGAAGACTTCCCGCATCTTTAGAGGGTTTGAACAGCTCTCTAGCTCAGTTGTCTGACAAGTCATGGTGGTGCAAAGAGAGGCAAGAAAAGTGGTTTACGCGAGATTTCAAAGTACGACTACATCGTACACCGCCTCCCAGCGAAATTGGTGCCACTTAATTTATCCGAATTTATTCTGACTTCAGTCGTGTGTTCTGCTGCCTTGAGTATACGACTTCGAAGCATCTTGCGCAACTGGTTCGTGACTTCTGTCATGTCCTGCAACCTCATAGAACTTTGTAATTGTATTCTGTAATCATTCAGGAGCAATTTATTCTGGTATTTCAGGTCTTTGCCCCGGAGGTAAAATATTTCTATCAGAAGAGCAACTGAAAGAATTCGCAAATGAAAATTCAATTAGTGAACATTATTTAAAACATTAAATACGTCTGGCAAAGAATTTGCTTCGGACGGAATCGCAACTGCCTACTTCGCTCGAACATTTTTTTCATTTATAGCTCCTTACAAAGCTGCTATTTATTATTACGAACAGCTGTAACTCCTCCCGTCACCAGCGCTTCACGCGAGAGAAGCTCTTCAAAAATGAAATTAGTGAAAAGATTTCTCAAAAGTTCCACGACCAGTGGAAGATTTAGCAACATTTAGTTGAAAGGGTACAAGTTGAAAAAATAGATTTAGATGATTTCGTTAATGAATTTGACAGTCGACATGACAAACGAAGGATTAAGTTACATTGAGTTAATGTTAATATGAAATTGTGACGTAGACGGTGTAGGGATTTGTGTGAGAATCGTTTTGCTCATTGTCCGTTCGTCCAGATCTTTTTTTTTATATATTTGAAGTAGTGCGTGTTTCGCTTATTGCAAGACAGTCATAAATTAACGCAGGGTTTAAAATTCAGCTTTTGAGGATCAGTCAGAGGAAAATTTAGGGTGGATATTGAAATGAACGAATTTTTTGGGGAATATTTTGCAAAGCAAGTTTTACGCCTGCTTTTACATCTTGCTATAACGCCCTAAACGCCGATGCACACGCCCGAAACGCCCTAAACGTAGATGCACTCACATCTATCTGAGGAGCTGCTATGCTACTTTAGGTGGAACTAGTGCCGAAACCTCACTGTTGATAACTGCATAGTGCATTGAATGGTCCTCACCCTATCCACGCTGCAGGGGGTATTATACTCGTGATAGTAGTAGCAAAACGCTGTCATGGTTACACAACAATCACAAAGTGTCCGTAAGCTACCACAAAAACGGATTAGTCAGTAGTCGCCAATCCGTTGGCACCTGGTTTATTTTTTTAATTTGCTTTGTTGTGAGAAGAGTTTGATGAAACTAGTTGGCTATCAACAACCGAATTGTCTCTGTGTCAGGATGGAATTCGTGACTGGAATTTTTTCGCTTTCGTGTGAATTGTATTCACTTTCGTGCAGCTGTTTCCGTTCATGCGGCACCGGCACAATTATGTGCGGGAAATGGTGTTTCGTTTTACATGTGTAGTGCTGTGGAAGTTGCATGTTTAGCACGGAATATTCGACACAGCAGTACACGTATGTGATTGCCTCTAGTGGCGTTTATAGGTGTCTCTACTGAATGATACGTTCTCTAGTGAATGAACGTTACGTCATATATAACGACATCCACGGGCCTGCGTTGGGTTTGATGAGGTTGATCATAACAAATTAATCTTGAAAACAACTGAAAATCACCATACAGGATAGACATTTGTGTTAGACTCTACTTTTTCCTTGGCCCCGCAGTGACCCTCCCACTTTTTAATTCTAGAATCGCTACTGATGACAAGCTGGCAACCCTGTTTCTTATTGCTTTCACTTCTGTGTTGTTTGTTACTGCAGTGTTGCATATGACTTTATTTTCATTTCTGTGCAGGATCGCTGCAGTGGAAATATACTGATTAAATGTTAGGTTGATTGATCTACACTAAAATACTCCGTGAGTGTTGTCATCGCAGCTCTTGAAAGAAACCTTAACATTGTTGACCTAAGATTTTCCACGCTTCAGCATGAACTATTCTATTTTACAAACTTGCAAATGGTGAAAAGGTTTTGGGCGATAAAGTACATAAACAAATGATTTCAAGCAAAACTGTTAACTTCAACGCAGTAATTTTGAATCCAGTTAATTTTTTCAGCTCTAGTGAATTTTTATGTGAATCTAGTGATTTTTGCAAAATGGATATTTCTGAAGCAGTGTTTTTCTTTTGCCGCTGACTGTAATATCGTAGAACCTCTTAATCATGGGCGTCGGAAGGATTTTTCCAGGGGGGAATTAGTGGATTTTTCCAGTGGTAGACAAAAGATCTTACCAGGTGGAGGCCAAAAATTGTGTAATTTCATTTTACCCACTCGAAACTAAGAAACCAACCGTTTTTGCTAAAATTTAATACGAAATTGTCAAATTTCAAAATCCAATGAGGCCAAGGAATCCCTGACCGCTTCCGACGCCCACGCCCTCAGTTTGAGCTTAATTGGGCTCATTGGCGCAAACACTAAATATTTTAACTCAAGTTGAAATCAAAGCGCCGCGATGCTGTAAATAACTGATGGTCAAGCTGTTACCCAATCTGTTGTGAGATTATTACGTTTCAAATCAAAGTCACATCGTTTGTGCTGCTCGACGTCTCGTGAAAATTGCGACGTTCGTGTGTTCCAGACCTTATTCAAGTAACTATAGTCTCCTCTCCACCAAGGCGACTGGAGTTGAATCCTTCGATTCAGTCGCCTTGGCAGAGACTACCTACTTGAATACAGTTATGTGCAAGTTTGAATCATCGCAAATCGAAGAAAGCGGAGCTTAGCCGGATGATACCTCGAAAGCTTGCAGCAAACCTCGACCTTTTAAATATTCCAGACCTTAGGCATTTTGTTCATCTCTGCTGTACCTTCGTTGTATCTGCTGTACCTCACTAAAGTTCTGGAACGCTGGTTTAGGATCGTGAGTTTACGCAGTGTGTGCTCTGTCAGTCGTTTATGTGGTACCCATTGTAGTTACGTTACATTTCAATCGTGTATGCTGTGTTCAGGGCGGTCACGTTTTAAGTTTGTACAGTAAAAAGTGTGTTAGCGGTTGGCTATATTGAATCAACATCGTAACACAGTCGAACACATCTGGAAAGTTAGTTCGCTCTCTTCGAAAAGTTTGAAATTGATGGCCGGGTTGTGGTCTAAATGTAAGTTGCGATGCGATTAAATGAAGATACTCTATATGGGCTTTGCTACATAGACTATCTGTCGCATGATCAAATTGCGCAAAAATGCTGGATCGTAACCGATGTCTATCACTGCATCTGCTCAGATCCGCAAGAACCCGGGCGCAGCAGAGAAAGTATAAAACCAGCTAAAATAAAACTCTACCACGGCTACCATAAGACTCTCACATTTAAGTAGACAAACTCTGCAGTATTATATAGCGTGACTCCGAAAAGATGCTATCTATGCATTTTCTTTAGGCCGTCCTTCAGTTACATAAGGAGAGTTGGGAACAATCTGCCACAGTCGGTTCGAGCCTAAAACAACCGAACGTTTTAAGATAACAGCTGGTGTGCGCTGCTGACAGGCCATGCATATTAATGTAGTCTTCAAATAACATCAGCCAATTACGAAGGATGAGAAAGTAGGTGGAAGCAACGTACCTGTGAAAACAAAGAGAATACGGCAGCGACGAGAATAGAGCAAGCACACGCCAAGTGCACAAACATAAGAAGGGCAAAAAGTACACGTAACTTGGCATATGAGATCCAAGTTGTACAACCCTAAATACTACAGCACCACGAAGTCATTAAGCGTAAGCAGAAATAAGTTAAACTAAAAATTCATTCTCCAGACGACACCGTTTCCACGTCTGTGATCTCATCAGTGCAGCACAAAGTTGATGCCTGCTGTTTGTTGGACGCTAAGGAAGGAAAGCCTGACAAAGATGGATCAAATGGTTTCCGAGGTTTTCGAGCTAAGATGTGAGGTTTAACCCCCTACTCAGCGTCACAACAATCAACTCAGATTTTCGGGAGGAGAATGGTTTTGAAAATTTCCGCGGGGGCAATTGGCCGATTGTCCCACCCCTTTGTTGCGGGCCTTCCCCTAGTTCTTGAAGCAAATCGCCATAGTAGCCATCTTGTTAAGCATCACGCAAGACAAGAACTTTGATAAAAGTGTGGGAAGTCTACCACAGCAATAACTATCTCCATTTTTCCTGCTTCTGTGTTGGAATTATATGTTAAACTTTTACACAGCAGAGAGAAAAGCAATCTGTGTGAGCCGCGAGGTGTGGGCATTGCTGTCACTATTTTGCTGTGGAAAAAATCGGGTCAAAGCAATTTTTCTATCAATCAATATAAAGTGATCACAGGGCTCTGCTGTTTGAATACAATCTTGCTTAGAAGAAAATTCTCAATCTACTTAATATCTTCGTTACGCGGATATGACCTAAACAAGAATTTTAATGCTCGTTGTCAGTGTAGATTCTTAAGATATTTGATAAAAACTTTGTTAATTTAACTGCCACAAAGTTTGACTTTAAAACCGTGGAGTTGGCTAGGCTTTTTATTATGTAGCATGCAAGCAGTTTCGGAGTATAGTTCAAAGATATTTGTTTATATAGCATCCAATCGTCAATTTTTTGCAGATCAATATTTTATGTTTTGCGATTTGGCACAATTTACTCAGGGCCAAGACATATAAAGAGAACTATCAGGAAATAGCAAAGATTGATAAATTTTAAAGAAAACCTATCGGACTAACAGGTTTTATCACACTCCAGTGAAATTTGTTGAATAAAATATTCGGCAGCCATGGGCGTCCGCAGAAATTTTTCCATGGGGGGGGACAAAGTCGACATTTTGCTTATCTTTTTCAGTTTTTTGGCGAAGCAAGTGCAATGCAAATGGACATACACAAAAAAATGTCCAATGTTATGGCAACAGTTACATACAATGTTTTCCCTATAAGAAAATTTTACACTGATAAAATATTTGTTTTAGTGAGAATTGGACATTTTAAGAGAGAGTTAGCAGAGCTCTAAAGGAATTACAAACTTTGTGAATTATTAGAATAAGCATAAAATCTTATCAAAATACGAACAAAATACATATTTAATTCAAATAACTTCTTCTTGTTTTCCTGTTTTTCCAATGTTTTGGAAGGTTGCAAGTGCGTGAGAATGAGTTTTCACTGTGCAAATGGTCTGGTGGTACTGCGCAGTTTCGCACTTTAGATGCAGGGTGGGTCCAGCTAGTAAAGTTAGGGTGGTATATTTCCGTGGTAGTCAGTTTCTTATCGGCTTCGCTGCTGTAAGAAGAGATGATGTATGCTTCACTA
>Ga0210059_1000536_pt1 | contig 49213 bp, 28 predicted proteins | sample Ectturendosymbi2_FD_188042 | JGI IMG/M metagenome (GOLD analysis project Ga0210059, IMG submission 188042) | Ecteinascidia turbinata endosymbiont from Florida, USA - Sample 2 (SPAdes) (version 2) | ecosystem: Host-associated > Tunicates > Ascidians > Unclassified | place: Key West, Florida...
CACTTATTCGCTAAATTGCTGTTTATGAAAATTGCTGCATGGAGTGGTTATTCTAAAGCAGGGGTTCTCAACCTTTTTCTCCCATTTACCCCTTGCCAGCTTCCTAACATAAAATTTACCCCCTGCTTTTTGCTTACTCACTAGCGCTGTAGAAAAATGTACAACAGCATCATTAACTTTACCCCCAGGATAGGTCAAATTTACCCCTAGGGATACATTTACCCCTAGGGGGTACATTTACTCCCGCTTGAGAACCCCTGTTCTAAAGTATGCGACCCAAAGCGACAGACAATGCATGAAGAGGTTCTAGCGTCGCAGGCACGTTTTCACGTTTTTGCCGTCGAGGTTTACAAAGAACGATGACGACGACGACGGCGGCGGCGGCAGAACAAGAGGGAAAATCGCTGTGGCCTTCTGCGCCGTAAAACCTCGAAAAAAAGTAAACGAAATATGAAAAAGCTGAGGAGCAAAAACGGTCTGCCACTTTGATTTTTCTCTTGGAACTCCTCTGTGACTTGGAGAGCCGATAGCGCCTTCCGCTTCTAGGGGCGAATAATTACACAGGTATCAGGATAACAACCCCACGTTTCAACTGAATGCATGGATTGCCTTTCCTGTATGTCGTCTGGTCAGATCGTCGTGTAGATGATAATTTGATAGGACTTTCTGTTTACTATCAAAGTGGCCTTACCAGTGGAAGGCAATAGCGGTCTATAGCAGACGTTCATTTTCTCAGATTTATTCTGAAAGCACTTACGCTTTGTGGACGCAGGCAAGCGCTTGGAGCAAAAAATTAGAAAAGCGAAAAATACACTTTTTGCAAAACAAGAGTGTTTTTATTCATGATTTTTTCCGTTTGTCTCGTGGTTGACAAATTTTCTAAGAGTTTTGCCCATCTGAAAGATTTTTTGATGACTGTCAAACGCTGACGTCAGCAGTTAAGCTGCGACAACAAAAACTCCTGCTATAAAACGGCAGCCAGCTATATTCGTAATCGCTCTCATATCTATAACTAGTTATGTGCGGTGAAAATACAATATCAGCTCGTTTACTTCAAAACACTATTATATGGTTACGCAAACTAGCAATCGTATACCTTTCAAGGGAACGCGTCAAACGCACAAGCACAATTTCCACTTGCCCGGAAGCTACTTGAGGGTAAAGCCGCAAATTATCATCACCTGCGTTGTAACCTCTGGTTGCGCCAGCTATAGGCGCTCTTCACGCAGTAGTCACCTTTTGTGTAGGTAGGTCTTTTCAGCTCGTTGTTCGTGTGGGGGGAAAGGTTGAACTAAATTTTTTACAACGCATGCATCTTTTCACTCGGCAGCGGATCAAGGACATACACCACAATACGGGTTTCGGATGGATGTAAGTCATGCTGGATGCTGGTAGATGACTGAAAGGGTTGTTTACACTTTCGTTTGGTTTCTGGAAAAAACTCGGATTGATGCGGCGGTGATTTAATACGAAAACAATACAAGCAGCACTTACATTCCTACATTACAAAAAGTGGATGCAATAAATACAGCTATCAAAGACGTCCGCAGGGGGGCAAAATGGACATTTTCCACCTTGGAAATTGGGACTAAAAACAAAAAATTTCTAGAAAACGAAGTCAGCAGCTTAATTCCGATTATATTGACATAATTCTTGCAATGACAGTTTATTTGCCGGTATGACGCTCACACTGCACAAGAGCAATGTTCACTGTTCTGGTATGATGTAGTGATGAGCTTGCGTTCACTAAATCCGCTCCTTTGCCTGCAAAGGCAGATGGCGAAACTTGGGAGCGGATTGTTCTACTATTGGTCATATTGCGTAACAATAACATGGCAACAAATATTCAAAGGTTCACTGCAAGTGACTGTAGTAGATGTTTTGCAGCATGTGACTGCTGAACAGAGACATCTTGGCAAGTAATGCAGTGAGACAGTGACTGTTAATTGCAATAAGCCACGTAGTTTTATACGGTGTGAAAACAAGTGAGTGAAAAAGAAACATTGCTGCCAATGAAGAGCATTTTTTGCGAATGTTGCCGTAACATGGTGCATCTCTTTGTGGTGTAGAAAGGGTAAAGCGTTTTGTGAACGTTTATTTGCACTGCATCGTCAGCAACCTGAAAAGGATAAGCAAAATGTCGACTGCGACCCTCCCTGGGGAAAATTTCTGCGGACGCCCATGGCTGCTATACTTACTGTTGTACCAATCCCAACGCATAGTGCAATTCACAATATTATCTTGAAAAAACAAAAATCATTACCATTGTCGTTACTTCGTTTGTACAGTACAATTTATGTGATTTACCTTTTAAAATATAGCAGCCAGCGACTCAATGTTACGCTGGTTGTTACTTTTATCCACGTAGCAACTTTTCATCCTAGTGCCAACTTCATTCGCCAAACATTATTCCACCTGTAGCAAGGCCTTAGCCCGGCTTTAAGGTTTGGGGGTTCAAAGTACATTGTTAGGGGAGCAACATTTTTGTTTTTATTGTTTGATAAAAAATTTTTTGGGCACAACAAAATTTGGGGGGCACAAAAAATTGGGCGGGGCGCTGTCCCGGAGTGCCTCCCGTGGCTACGGGCCTGCCTGTACCTGCTCAATAATGCGACTCTTCGGTGTGTGCGTCGCTCGTGCTCCCAGCAGAGCTTAAAGTAGGGTTCCCAACCTGGGGTACATTTACCCCTGGGGGTACATCTGAGGTTAGCAATGGAAGGGGAAAATATCTTAATAATTATTTCTTTCCAAATATTTATACATATATCAGTTAATATTATTTTTTCAAAAATCATTTACTGTGCTTACTGTTTAATATATCTAATAATAACATATTGTATATAATACAGGGTGTCCATAAAGTCCTGCACACATTAAACATTTTTATATCGCAAAAACCACTTAAGGTAGAAACTTTACATTTTCGACAGTGAATTATACTACCATAAAGTGTTTCATGAAACATTCATGAAACATGTTTCATACTTTGTTGCAAACTTACGCCTTTATTAAAAATGAATTATTCTTGCTTATCTTAACAATAAAATAACCTGTAAAAAATAACAAACAAACTTTATGGTAGTATAATTCACTGTCGAAAATGTAAAGTTTCTACCTTATGTGGTTTTTGCGATATAAAAATTTTTAATGTGTGCAGGACTTTATGGACACCCTGTATATATAATATATCTATGATTAGTCATGATAAAATATTTAGGAAAAAAGTCGATCAAACGAATATCAAACATGTTCTGCTTTGGCACAGACACGCACTCGCACTCGCCTTGCCTTCTTTAACGTTTAAACGATACATGCTCATCTGTCGAAATGCTGAAGAGGTACATGGTCAGAGAAGGGTTGGGAACCCCTGGCTTAAACCGTACAGCCTTGGGCTTTTTTGGCCAAAAAAATATCGTTTTGCAATGTACACGATCTTGCTTATGAGAGCTTCTCGGAATCTGCGGTATGTACTGCGCAAATTACTGTTAGAACAGCTACCAGTTAGTTGCAGGTTGGTAGTAAATCATATTTCAAATTTGCAATAACTTTCAATTGAAGGAATTGCAGCATAAAGTACCAGTGTTGATCGTAATTTTATCTGTGCACGCAGAAAATCGAAACGCTTTAATTAACTCTCGTGTCGAATGACGTTGAAATAAAAGCTATTTGGAATTTGTTCTGTGCGCAGGCGCAAGCTGGCTTAAACCTGCAGGCCAAAAATAATTTGTGAAATATGCCTATCTTTGTAGAACAGTTTTTCTGAATTTTGGGCAGTGCTCAAAGTTGGTGATTTTTTCGTTCTTGTGCGTTTGCGTGTTTCATCGCGGCTGGCCAAGGCCGAGTTCGAAGTTTCGCTTGGAAAACCTCTCCTGCATTCAGGGTGTTGAACTCAGTTGAACTGTGGTAGTTCCATGACGGCATCGATGATGATGAAACAATCAGCGACCTCATAGTAGGACGAAGACTGCTTGATCTGGTCGATTAAACTCTCATTACATGTCGATTGGGGTTTCTCAAACTCATAAGGCTTTTGGCTTGCGAACGCTGTCATGAATTAGAGTCACCGCTATTTCTGTTGGATTTTGACTGCAAAAATGGCTCTAGATTGATTGAATAGTATACGAAGTAGCAGTGGAGAAAAGTTTCTGATTTGGTTCTGTTCCCATCAGGGTGATGATGAAGCTGACCCGCGCCGCCGGTTAATAGTTTGCCAACAACAAGCTACATTCGCACATGTTTAAATTCAACTCCACGCGCAAGCCGTCTTCAGGGCATCAGAATCACACGCGGCCGTCTGGTATTTTTTCTCTTCCTCTTCGTTATAAACGTTCGCTTGCGCCGCAACGGCGTTATTTCGTAGAAGAGATCGCTTTGTACACGTGATCGCGGCCGTACGAAGTGAACGCGACGCCTGGTTTTGTTCTGTAATGAGCAGGTGAGCGCGGAAACGAGTGTTGTCGTCTCGCGGAGGCCAGAGTCGTGTGGTTTCGGCTGATAAGTACAGCGGATGCTAAGGTTCGCGAACAGACAGTGTTTGGTCGCAGAGTCCGAACGTTTTTGGTTGTTCTGCAGGAACACAGTTAAATAGTGTGAATCCCATTTGAAAATTCAATGGAGTTCCACGTGAAGGAAAAGTCAGTGGCGAGAACGGAATAAGTTTCCATTGCTATACTTTTGCTTGTGTTTTTTTTTAACTAATTGCCGCAGAGGTGAAGGGAAGAAATTAATGTTTGTGACGAAAACGATTAGAGATCCTGTCAAGTCGTGCTCATACTCTGATACTAGCAATTTATTTGCACCTAGCGGAAAGTGGTACATTTTGTGAAAGTTTTACATAGAATGAGTTTCGGCATAAGCTTTTAATAGATTTACTTGAATAAGTAATTCATTTTTAGTTGAACTTAGTAAACACGCAGTATTATTATGAACATTGCAGCAAATGCTTTCAACAACTCTACGGCGTCAAAATGTCCATGCCTTGTCAGTCCCATCGCAAGGTTTTAAATCACTTTCTTAAACAGGACACTCGTGTGCTAGTTTAGTGCAGACTTAATGCTTTAACTTAAACGTAGAACTCACTTGAATGTTTCTGGCTTCAAGTTATCCTGCAAGAGATTGACGTTTTCACTATAACCAGTGGATATTATATATCGACGGAACCAATCTGACCGGGAACTATACCAACTTCCCGTCGTTTCATTCAAGCATGGAGGAGGCAGCGAGATTACGCCAGGATAGGGGAGTGACTGTTCGAGTGCCGATTCCCTGTCAACGCGAAGTGGCTGAATGGAGGAGAACATCAAAGCGTCTCTCATCCACGCGATATTGCCGCAGCGCGCAGGGGCCTGCGACTGAAAAGTTAACGATAAGTATCGACTCGAAACAGCTGCCCCAAGACGTCACTTGGAAAGGTCTGAGCGACGACACGCAATCCGTCCCCGTCGACTTATGTTATTCTAATTGCCACTTCGCTAAGTCCCACGAAAGCTCTCTAGTCCGATCAAGATTATCGCCGAACAGGAGCGCGACAGGTCTCCACAATGCTATGCTGCGTTTAAGGTGCGGAAGCCTATTCATTCTTTTTGCTTTTCTTTTCTTGCTCCAAGCTGCTTCAACCACCAACGCGCAAGAAGCGAGATCGCCCTTGGTCCGAGTGACTGGTGAGTCCACATTTTTACCCTCGCATTTCCATAACCATGCTTTGTAAAAGTCTTTCAGCTTTCTAAGCGTTTGTTTCAGTTATTCGTGACATTAAAAGGAATTGAGCAGAAGTACGTAAGTTTATAGAAAGCAACCGAGAACTTGAGAACTTCGAATTATCGGTTGATATCATTTTAGTCTTACAAACATTTGGTAGACTGACTCAAGAGCTCTATCAAAATGACGCGCCTTCGGCCACCTGCTCAAAAGTAAAAGGCGAACCGATTGTTGTGGCACAACGTGTGCCGTTAATAAATTGCATCGAGCCTTTTTTGGCTGTAAGACAACAGCTTAGAATACGTGTGCATCTCGATGCAGTGTTGCAATGCTAGCTGCTAAGTTCTACCACAGCCACGTCTGGTTGACTCTTTGCAGCATTACACACCAAGACGTTCAGAGGCCGAGGGAATGTTCAAATTAAAAAAAAGGCTATACAAACCATAGCGCTTCGTTCTTTCTTGAAACCCAGCGCTATGGCTCAAGAAAGAGACCTGGATTTTCAAACATTAAAAGTAGTCAACTTGGATCAATACACACCGGACCTTTTGCTGGTTGGTGCAAGGTAAGAAGTGTGCGAGAGTTTTTCTCTGGCTTAAGCGCTGTTCTTGAGGCTTACATGCACCGCCGCGAAAAACGAGGCAGTTGAGCACCGGCGACGACGCCGTGTTTTAATTTGTTGAAGAACCAGCTGCTCTCTGTAGACATTTGTTCTTGTGCAAACATTAAGCAAGTTTGCGTAGCACGTATAATGTCTACTTTCCGAAGAGAAGAGGTTGCTGCAAACAATTGTTTTGTGTTCAACCTTTTCCGTGAGATCATGCCCCCATTAGTTCTACGCTCCATTACCTTCCCTGTGCCAAGGTAAGCGACCCAGCGACCAAAAGGTAGCCGTTTGTTTTGATGTGGTTTTATGGGAACGTTCAGCCAGTAAGTTTCAGTCAAAAAATCCGGAACTTATGTGAACATTTATTCTCAGACAGCGCGACTGCGTGAAATCAAATTCCTTGGTAGTCCTGATTTGGTCTTTTGCCTCTATTCAAGCTCATCACGTTCTATCTGTTGGCAATCCTTCTCACGGCTTCCTACAGCCACACCCTCAGAATTTTAGCATTAACGGCAACTCCGTTCATATCATAAAGTTCTATATTTAAACCTCTAATCTTACCCCCCACACAGTTGCTCTCCCTTCCAAGCGATGCCAGTTGAAGTTTGCTTCGTTCAGTTTTCTGTTTTTTAGATTTTGCGCAACATTGTGACTGGTTGCGTATAAATCTGCGCCATTTGTGTGAAATCGTCGCTACTTGATTTTCTTTCATTGAGTCGAGCTTCCCGAATTTAATTCGGAACAGCGCGAGCACCCACGCTATTTGCTGCTATTCGTATAACAAGATTTCGAAATCGAATGTGGCGATCTCTGGCTTCAAAAAGAACGGCGTAGCCAGGCAGTGATTACCATGGCGTCGTGCAAATGTTCTAGCAATTTCGTGGCAGTTACGTTAGAAATTGCATCGGCCTTCCAGGTTTGCATGTGAGAATTGCCGAACGGCGTCCTCGGTTGTCATGAATGCTGCGTAATGCGTATCTCCCGGCGGCCGAGCCTTTGATGTTCATTCGCTTTTGTTCGAAACCATTCCGTCCCTGTTTCCACTCACGAGCCATTGTTCGTAGAAGTGTTTTTTGGCCTTCACCTCAACCACGCAAATGTTGCTGTCTCGCGCAACTGCACTTTCCTTGTGTACCGGTTGCCAGTTCGTGAGCTTAAATGGATTTGAGCAAAGTCAAGTCGCTGCAATAGAGGTGGCATTACGCCTGGTTGCCTTTGGTTCAATGGCACAAACCATTAACTTTTCGTTCACGAGTAGCTGCACATAACTCGTAAGTTGTTGACATTTGTATTCTAACTCAAGTAAGCGCGGTGAACGCCGGCGTTTGCAGGAAGTCAGTCGCTAATGGGGCAATTATGAGTGCGAAAGCAAAAGCATTTTCCCATGTCGTTCTTGAACAATTTGTTTTTTGCACTGATTGTTGCCGAAGTTACACGAGGGCAAATGGTTTGATGTCACAGAAAAGGAGCTGCGTGTAAGCCGTCACAGTTTTGTCAGTAGACACTTAGCTTCCTCTGTAGAGGGCGAAGAATCTGGCTGCGTTTCGGTCAGCTTCCTGGCCATTACTACTTCGTGTTTTTCCTCTCGAAAATCCGGGCGCGACGTGTAGTGAACCATCACAGATATGCAAAAAGAAAATCTGTCAAATTTTTTTTAGATCTGTTGTCTCCTTGGAAAACTCAGCCACGTCACCTCGCGGTGACTAGTTTTGCGTTCCATTCATGCGCAGCTTGCTTTTCCGGCATTGTACAGTCGGCCACTCTCATAAAGGTGCGTAGAATGCCCGACAGCGACTTCCGCGGAGGCGATTTCTGAGCGTGAGAAGCAGGTGCAGCGCTGTGTGGTGAAGCCAGCTGTTTTTTTTGCTTCAGCACTATCCTCCTGTGGCTTGTTTTCACTGTACGGTTTCTACACAGTATTGCAAAACACAAAACGTTTTGTGTTTGGTGTTTGGATGATGGGGACATTTTCATTATCAGTTGCGGGAATTGCAGCCACTTCGTAACGCCTTTCAGTTCCTTTTGGAAATGGTTTGCTCAGCACATTCACCAACGTAATTGCTGTCCGGCTCCACTTGGTGCATGCAACGCCGTTCACCTTTAATCACTGCGCCCATGGTCGCTAGGGAGTACTACTTTCTCACCTTATATAGGAAAGATGCATTTGATTTGTCTACATGTAACGTAATGCTTAGTCTCACTGTGCCGTCTCTGTCGTAACTGCCTCAGGTTTTGTGCGCATCAAGACTATACTGACTAGATATTATTTCTGTATGCACACAAGGCCGCATGAAAACTTTTTAAAACAGGGCAAGTGATTAAATTTCTCCAAAACTTATCGACGCAAGAAATATTGCTGATTGCTTGTGAGTTTTCAATAGACGAGGTTTCTCGTTTTAAACCGATTCGTGGGGATTCCCACACAGCGCAGATAACGACCATCTTTGAAAACTGCATGCTCAAACACAGGACAATGGCTGTGTGGTAAGTTGCTTTGGTAGCATCAGGCAAGATGAAAAAGCGCTCAAATGATTGAACAAATACAGAGTGAGCTCACTTGGTTCTTCTCTAGGCATAGCGGAATGATAAGCGCTGTTGTCACCAGTTTAAATATTTGTCGTTTGCGTACGTCGAACTTAATTTGAATAAAAGTGCATATTAAGAAGACATACACATTGTCTAAATTTCCGGGTATACTTTTTATTTCCTGTAAAATTACTTCCTTTGTACTGTGTTCATTTCTAATCTCAGACACATATTGATCTGATGCATTCATAGAAATTGGTGTTTTATGCAAGAAATCAGTTCCCGCCCCAGACCAGAAGGACCAACCTGCAGCGTGGAATGTTGTTTTGGCAGATGGCTGTTGCCCATCGCCGTAATTCACGCCTGCCGTGGACAGATGCTGCAACAAGAGAACAGGCGTTTTCTTTCACCTCGGCGCTTCACGCGAACTTGCCTTTAAGAGTACTTGTTTTGAGAATATGTTGTAGACCAACGCAGCTAGTGACGAAGTTTCTCTCAAATTTTGAATCGAACGTTTGGAAAGTCAAAAGTCACCAACAACAAAGATGTTTTTTTAACTTCAGCCAGATTTCCGTCATCTGCTAAATTTTCAGTATTTGCGAAGAACTTCACTTAATCAGTGACACTAATTCCTGAACTCCATTCAACTGCACCTGTGACGATAGACAGTACAACTTCTGCTGGAAAGTTCTTTAAAGCCCACCCTGGAGTGTACGCCTTGTCATTATCACATGTATTTTTGGTATTTACATTTGTTCGTTTTTATCTATCAAGAATTCCAAGTGGCTTTTGCGGTCGTTAAAGGGTTAATTCCCTACTGCGTTTGCGGACAAGTTAAAAAACTAAAAAAATAACAAAATCGCCATCGCAAACCTATGAACATGCGTTTTCTTTCCAATTTTAAGGTATGTTCTATTCTTTCTGGCAGGCTCGCTGCGATTGCTTTGCCTCACTCTTATTCCTTTCCTTAACTAAGTTACCAGCCGCCAGATAAAAACGAAGCCAGCAACTCATTTAGCACACAGCACTGAAATAAAAAAAACTATTTTGTTGAAGGCATCGTACTCTTTCAAGCGTCGTGGGCTGACATTGAACCTCAACACATGTTTAGTTGTTTTTGGATTGTAGTGCGTTGCCTTGCAAATGGTGACAACCACTACACTAGGAAATATGGGAGGTTGGCACCGCTGCCTGATAGATTGATTGAAAGCGTGTCAGGAGCTTTTGATAACTGGGTGGAATTACGGAAGCCTTCAAGTGCGCAACACGCTGTCTACTAGCAGGCATTCAAGGCTATCGAGTTACAGTTAAACGTCGCATTTCCTTGGTGGTAATGGCCAGCCGAACAAAACAGTTGCTTATTTTCGAGCACGAGTCGGGCGTGCTTTTACGACTGATTAACGTAACTCGGTCGAAAGCTCGCGATCGTTGGCGTACTTCGCAGAATCTCAACTGACACCGCTTTTCGGAAGGTCTTGCGAGATCATATCGGTGCGTGGTTTCGTTCGCACATTGGATCATTCTGTCCTAATCTACCGTTACAATTCTGTAGAACATATATTACGTTGATTTTGAATATCCGTTTTGGAATTGCAGTTGGAAGAGCAAGCCCAAACCACATGTGGTAATTTTTGGATGTTGTGTTTTGGTGCTTAGACCACTCGTCAGTGTCAATGCAGCAGGCTAACTGTACCAGGGTACTGTACGTAACGATCTTTAGCTATCGTCTAAGCAACAGTATACAGCAGACATGAATATACGGTTGTATGTGCTATCCTGAGCTGCTGCTTCATCCTCGTTTGTTCATGTCTAATCTTCTATGGCGTTTTGGCGTAAAATCGTAAAGCTTAAACTTCATGTTTCGCAGATCAACTGCCTCCGTAGCTGTAGCAGTGACGAGAAACTAATGATGTGTTTCTTCTGACTTTTTCCCATAAAACAAGTTTAGGTTTTAACATGCACTGTGGCAGCAGACCTTCGCTTCAAACGTTACAGGATTTTTGTCTCTTCTAATCGTAAGCGGACGCTGGAGACTAGTGAGTAAGCTCAAACTGTTTATGAGGCCGCTCTTCCGGCTCTCGCTGTTATTCCCACAAACAAACTGTCGCGTTCCGCAAGCATCTTAAATTTTTTTCTGCCAAGCGTGGCTCAGATAAAGCAAATGAAGTTGGACCGAGGGACAAAGGTTTTCTCGTTGATGTTGCGAACTTCACGGAGTTTTATGCGTGGTTGTGGCAGTTTTAAACGGGTTGTGCTTAGCGTTTTTCATTCTTGTTGGTCGTGGCATTGTTTGAGAAAAAAACAACAATGTTAAATACTGAGATTTTTGCCTTTCCAGCGCTCGTTAAAGCGCTGAAAGCTGATATTGCAGCTACTTGACCTTGCCGCATTGCTGGAGCGGGCATAGCCTTTGGCTTCACGCATGACTTGCAAGTTTGATTAACGCACTGCTGAACCGCGTCGATCGTCGTCAATTTTCGTTTGTCGCAAAATCCCTAATCCGTTCAGTGTCGACTAGACGTATCGAACTGCATCATTTTTCTTATTAAGTATGCTTTGTTTGATCGTTTCCCATGAATTCAAGTCTGCCGATGACAAAACATCCGGCGTGGTAAAGGTTGCGCTGCGGTATTTTTGTCCAGCTAAACGCCATGTCCTTCGCATTGCCCTTTGGCTTCAAAAGGGAGTTTCAGATGCTCCTTTTTGCACAGCTGCGAGAAATTGCCCATTTAAGCGTAACCCGTACATTGCAATCACTCTTTAGCTGATCAGATTATATTTGAGCTTTCAATTTGAAGTTTGTTTGCTTGATCAAAAGCTGTTTTACATTGCATCCTTTGGTATATTATGTATATACATTCACACTGCAATTACACTAGAGGTCGACTGAACTCACTAATCCTAGTTTTCTTTCAATCAAATTGGTTGACCCGGGGTCATGGCCTACTTTGCCGCCATTTTTCATTTTGTTGAGACAAGCTGCTGCCGGCCGAGGGCAATGCAAGGACAAATTTTAAGCTTGTCGCGTTCGACCCGAATCAAGTCGAGCGTTCTGCTCTGCGAGGTGCAAGGAAGTTTGTTTTGGCCTTGTTTGGAGACGCCGCTGCCGAACTTCTGCGCGTGCCGGTCGGTTATCTCCTGCCTGTGATGTTGCCGACTTTCGCTTCAATGCGTACCTGAAGTTCATCTCCCAACGAGCTGGCGCAAACAGTTGGTAAGAAATAAGGTTCAGCTCTACGTGGTACACATACAGTTCTTGTTAAGTAAAATTTGACACTGCAACAGCTCATTTAACTTCAGTGGTGGTTCTCTACAAAACAACGTTTTTCAACACTTATCTGAGGGGAGTAGCCCCCAGGACACCTTCGCAGTAGCTACTTACCTCGCCGCAACCAAGATGCCAGCGGCGGGTCGAGGATGTTTACGTGTCCCGATTAGAAAGAACGTCTTTCCTGCTGAGCGTCGTGATTCTACATTTGTTTATTTTTTGAGGAAGCGGATTTCAGCCGGTTACGATCTTCCTTTTCTGGAGTGTGCGCCCCACATCGGCACGTGTTCTTTCGTGTCCGTTTCTTAGCGCGCGATCTACACCACGCGATCTTATCTTGGTTAATAAGCCCGTTTGTGTGAATCCAAGTGCCTGGACACTCTTTATCGCTTGCCAGTTTGTTGATACTCGTGTTGTTCACGCCAGTCCGCGAAACGCCGATCGTTTGAGCAACTAAAGAATTTTCATGTTTTAACGATAAAACGACGCTAATTTCTGCGATGGTCATGCCCACCTAAAGACGCATTTTACCGCCTTGTCCTCTGACAGCTCTCCAAGATATCCACGCATTAGAAAAACGTCAACATTCCACATTGTTCTAGCAATGACTCCTATAAAGCTTTCAATGTATGCTCTGACCTTAGGGGATTCTGACTCACTGTATTCGCCCAGCAGTCGATGCACAGGCGGTAAATATCGATTTCTGGCCTGTGATTTGTTATGTATGCCCAAGACGCTTATTGACCTGAAAAATTGCTGGGAAGGTCCACACTCGCCAGCAACTGAATTATTTACAACTGTAGTTGTCTTCCAAACGACCGTCACTCACCTCATTCCATGTTGTTCGTTAATTTTTGTTCAAGATTTTGTTTGTTATGTGCACTGTAATATTGATCCTATACTTAAGCCATACTTTCGCCCACATACAACTTTTCCTGGTTTTGCATACGTTTTCTTCACTTTCACAAAAGTTGTGAAGTCAATTACGTTGTCTTTATTGATCTGTTTTTTATAAGGCAGTTGTTATGCCACGAAACTGAGGCACAGCTTACGAACAGAAAAACAATTGACGTGAACGAGTCACCGTGAGCAGCTAGTACCGCTACCGATAAATCAGTTTTGCGCCGGTAAGCCTCAGTGATAGCATCCTCATATTTTCTGAAAATGTTTTAAAGGGAAATGGCAAAAATACATCTTTGTCCAATTCAAGGTGTGTACAGTGCTTTCTGTCAAAGTATTTTTGGCCTAGTTTACGATCAACGCCAGCATATACGTTTGTTCAGAGATTTCACATGCCATTGCTCAGTAAACCCCCTATCTATCTGTTTAGGGTGTTGGTCTGGTTTATTCGGTGTTAATGGCCGCCAAACCAAAGCGGAAGTGCCGTTCTTCAGCGATTCTAGTGACTTCGCAAGCCTGTAATTTGTAAACAGTAAGCGATGATGCCTGTAGAGCACAATGGAAAGCTATCCCAATAATAGCGCGATAGCAATCTCGCGATACTGCTCGATTTTCGCATTGAAAGGACTTAAATTGTGAAGTACAAAAATTGCTGCTCAACTATACCTGAATAACATGCGTCACACGATTGCTCAGTATTTGTCAAATAATTTGAACGCGAGGTTGACGGTGAAGTGTTTTGTTATTTGTTTAGGTGGGTAATATGTAAGAGAATTTGCGCCTTTACCGAATCAAAACGCGTTCGTGAAAGCAGCGTTTTGCTTTAAAAACCGTTCAGCCGTTTCGCCAGTTTGTTTAAAGGCTTTATCAACAAAGCAACGTCTTGCAGTGATTGTATCGCTTTGTAGCGAATATTAATCAAGCCTTCAGTTTGAAGAGGCTGTTTTCTTTTGGTCCTCTAAATCATTGGGACGTTAGATGCGCCGTAAGTGAACGCACGGAATTAAAAAATAGCACTTCCCGTTCCAACAACCATCCAGAAGCTAATGAATAACAGATGCACGATTTCATTGTCTTCGTTCTATCTGATCTAATATGACCTTGGACGCTGAGAACGTTGAGGTCGTTGGAGTGCGAACGCTATCACTATGATAACTACTCCACGCCTGGCTGCAGTCGCGTTCATCCTCCTTGATATTAAATCTTGTAGTTGTTCTGAAAATATCCTGGACAGCAGGTGTTTTATCTCACTGGAATGACTGTTAGGTTTCATGCTGAAGCGCTCAAATCGTTACTTGCAGTCACTGAAATTTCTCGGATTTGAGTTGTTTTGTATGTGGTGTTGGAGGAAATTTCTCAGAATTGAATTATGCTTGAACGTGGTGTTGGAGGCCATCATATTGCAGTTGTAATTAAACCACCTTACGTGCTTCTGATTTACAGAGTTGCAAAGAGTACCTTCGCTTCTAGACCTAGAATCGCGCTGCATGTCGCAGGCAAGCGCTGTGGCGCTGGTCGCGTAGAGTCCATCCACTTAAAATTTGTTGATCGTCTCGACTTCAGGCAAAAAAGATCATCGCTTTTATGAAAACAGACGAGATACTTTTGACTTGCTTAGTGATTTCGCGGCTTCAACCCTGCCTTGGGTGTTTCGTTTAATGGCAATGAAAACGTGCAGCGAGGGAAGTTGTTACGAGATTATCAGCTTTTGCGGCTCTCCGTTCCGAACGATTCTTGTGAAAAGAGGGCTTTGTTCTTGAGCGCAACGTTTTTTGAGGTTTCGGGTTCCTTCGTAAAGCGTAGTTAGAATTTGTTTAAATGTTTTGCAGGACAGCTACAGCGAAAACAGGTGTAATCGCTTATTTTCCGCGTGGTGTTAGAAATTACAGTCGCAATGACTGCCCTTGATGATAACTTTTGCTCGCAGCCAGTGGTTGTCTCCTGTTGGCACCAAGAGACCCATCATTTCATTTTGGTTTCCCTTTGTTTGCTATTTCCATTCTTCAGAAACAATTTGGCTTTGCAGTCGAGGTATTTTTTGAAAAAATACCATAAGAATTTTTTACTTCCGTGTCTGAACCACTTCTAACAATAGAGCAAGATATGTGACTGCAAAACGCGACCTCACACTTGTTGGTAGTTCTGCATTCAAGTAAAAGTTGCGCGAAAACGTTCTCAGCGCTCTGCGGAAGTTTCATGTATTGGGCGTTGACATGGCTTGTTATGGAAAGTTTCATGAATTGTGGAATTATCCGCCAGCAGAAAACGCGAACACAAAATTGGTGGTCGGCGTTGCGTCAGTCGCCACTCGAACACTCCTGGCTGCGTGCATACGCTTGCGAAAAATTATCTGCAACTCGGAGAAAAGCGCTTCAGGCTGATAACTGAGTAAACCGCGTGGTAAAGCACACGGCGTCTGACTTGCGTTGGACGACTGATTGGCCTTCAGTGACGGTATGATCGGAAGGCGTATTCGGTTAAGCATTGATTGTTTGTACTCCACCCATGCTGGTGTTTGGATGAGTGTACCCGCGAAACGCCAATGTTTTGCTGAAATCCTGTTAATCTTGTTTCTTTATCTGATTCCTTGCCGCCGCCGCCGATGATTGACATTCGAAGATTTAGTCAGAATCTCTGTTTCGTCCATTGCCAAACACCAGCGGACAGGAAACAAGGAAACAGGTTTCTTGCAGTTTGTTCCATATCGTTCAGTCTTGCATCAAGGTTGGTGTTAGGGGTAGTATTTCAGATAAGCATAACCGGTCACATAAATATTTCATTACAAGTTAGCTTTGAGCTGTTTGCAGCCATATGGCTACAGTAATAATTCCACTCCGGTGCACGCTGGTACAAACGTTTGGTCCAATTTTCGTGAGGCAGCTGGAATCCCGACTATTTTCGGCCGCGCGTAGCACAGCACACGCTGAGTCGTGCTTACTTCAGTAAAAAGCTGGCAACCTGCGTTCAGATTTGAGCAACGTCAAACTCGTGTTTGTTTTGGGTCTTGCTGAAACGCCTAATAAGGTGCGTTGAGAGAGAACTTTCCGCTAAATTCGCCGCTTTTCAGTGCAAGTTCCGCGGTAACTTTCCGGCGCCCAGTGCTAAAGCTGCTTCGTGTTCGACCCACACGCGGCCTTGCATTACCACAAATCAAGATTAAGTTCGGCCTAGCTGACGGAAGAGGGTTGTCCATTGCCGACCGGTCGCGCGCTGTGAACTGGTTGTATTCTTGCCCTTTTGACTCCATAACGATCGTCTTTGATCATTGCTGACGGGTTGCGAAAGATTGCGTGGTTTTCGAGGTAAGAACGTGCACTTCGCCCAACTGTAGCTAACCTCGTTGCTGCATTTTAAACAGTTGTGTTTTCTTCACATTCGGGATTTTTTCTCAGCCACTGATATGGATCGAACAAAGACGATAGAAGTTGACGTGGCAGGTTATCAGGTATCGTGCAGGAGTGACAGACGTTGTCTTGTTGCGGTATTGTCAATACCGGTAAATGCATCGGCGTGCACGAAGGCTTGGCTCTACACATTCTGTGAAGCAGGACAATTGCTCGAGGCCGCTCGATAAAGGAAGCGCCAAATTGCGCCTTGCTTCGTGGAAAGAAATCGAGCCATGCGTGATTCACCCGAGCTGCACGCCGGCAATATTTCTTGTTCAAAACTCTAACTCTCTGAAAGCGTACTGCACAACGCACCCGTTTAGCGCCGTCAGATAAAAATCGACAAGCTCAATGCACAGAAAAGCTGTCGAATGCCGGCTTATCAGTCAACCAAAAGAGGACGCAACGTAAGGTGCTATTTGCGACACCACGCTCGGGCCTATTTTTAGAGTTTATGTCGCACACATTCAGACCTGTTTACATTGACGCCACACATCCGCAAATGTTGGTAAAACATTGAGGGACGATCGGTTCTAGGAGAGTTAACAGCAAAAAACAAATGTTTACCTGTTTTTTTACTGCTCTTTTATGTACAGTCTCCTGTGCAAGCGAACCGTATCTGCATGCATGTGCTCACGCGGCTTTGCTTCAAAAGCACTTTCCACACCAAGAAAGGCTTCCCGATACGTGGGTTAAGACCTATTCGCCCCGCAACCCCGTCTCCTTGACAACCAGACAACAAAACCGTCGCGCACACGGGCAGTTGATGAAAGTTTTCATGGGGAAATGAAAACTGTAAACTGCAGCTAAAAACTCCGACATTGACTGACGGGCCCTGTTTATACATTGCCTCATCACCGTTATGCAATCTAAGTAGCAGAAACAATTTCAAAAAACTGAAACGCTTTTTATGATTTAAAAAGCAGCACTTCAAACTTCAGTTATGCTCCACACGGAATGAAATTCGGCATTTACTACAATTCTTTGCTTGTTTCTATGGAGTTTTCCAGCAATCATTGACGGCAACGTCAATGACATGACTGCATTTTCTTCGTTGTTTTTGTCAACGCGCAGTGCTCCAACAGCAATTTTATACTCCGCTATTGTGTTGAAGGAGCGACAGGGTCTTCATCATACCCCCAGTGACTTCGTTTCCGCGTCGCTCGATCGTAAAACCATTTCTCGCATACCGGTAGCTCTTTCGGCCAGTGTCGTGACAGGGTCACCCACCGCCATCCTGTTCGTTTCTCGCAGCTTCTTCTCACTTTCGGAAACAGGCAAATGGCAGTTACACAATCGCTATTTTCGTTGCTTTGTTCTGCGTCCGATATACGCGTTTTAGCAAGGCAGTAAGAAGCACTGAAAAGCTTCTATACGTTTTAGTGTGGCTTGTGTCAAGCACTGTTTATCAACAAATGATGACTGATACGTGTTGCTGGACTCTGCGTGATTAGCAAGTGTAAGCAAAGAATCTTCTCGGCCGCAAAAGATTCGAAATTATTCACGGAAACTGCAGCAATTGTTGACGGTTGGCTGTGTGCAATGTAGCTTCTTGATTAAAACGCTGTTCAAGAATTGAAGCTAGGTTGCAGGCAAATCTGTAGTTGCTAACTTCCAGGAAATTTTCTTGTGCGCTGTACAGGGTATGGCATTCATAAAAACCTTTCTTTACACCTGCAAACGTCCTCACTAATTAGCCAAACAACAACGAATTCATTTTACTTTTTTCGTATTCCTCGCCATAGGGTTTCCAATGCCACCTCTCCACTTTTAACCTCGTTTGCCACAGTTTTACTTTAGCGTCACGGTCGGCGTAGTTGACGAAGTCGTAAAAATCAAGTCGCCTTCAAAGCAACTTTGTTGTGGGCCGACCCTGGGTGACGCTTTTACTTAAAACCCTCCACCCATGCTTTCCGTTGGGCCCGCTAATCAATGCAGACATTGTTGTCGGACGGAAAGCGTAACCAATTCGCAGCCAGAAGTTGAGCCTTGCCACACCTGCGTTCGTGTGAAACCCTCCACATTGGTTGTCGAGCGAACTTTGCTGGCGTCAACCCGACAATTTATCGCACACGTATGGTTGGCCTGCTGCTTCCTTGGCCGTTTCGTGCCTTCGCCATTAAACCGAAGATCCGAGTAACTGACGGCAGTGAAACCAAGCCACAGGTTCAAATTTACCAAGTTTGCCAGAATACACATAATGCTTTGCTTCCTGAATGACTTTGGGTGCTGCGTCACGGAGGCCCGATCTGTTGTGAGTTTTAGACTACAGCAAAGAGGGTATTCGTTCGTGCGATCGTTTAATGCAACATCTTCTTAAAGCATGTTAACTTTCATGAAACGTTGGTTTCAATACCGCTGGGCTTGATTATACGAAATGATTGGAAGCGAAAAGTTACGCAATCGTATTTTCTGCCTTAGCTTCCTATGGCGCAGTCGTAAAACGACAGAACATAAAGAAGGAATCTGCTAATGTCAAAATAAACAACGACCACAACTACGAAAACAGACAAACGCAGTCATTGTGAATCTCACAATGTTACTTTTGTCGAAATGATGGCGGCCTGTTTGTGTTCCAAACCAAAAGCGATCAACTGCTTGGGTCACCCGTGTCAAAATACACGCATCGCGCGTCCGTGTCGCCGGTCACTCATGACTCGAACAAATGCCGAACTTCGGTTTTACGATGTGATCCAACTCCACGAGGCCAGATCCACCGCGCTACCCGCATCGCATTTATTTCGCGAAGTATTTCTGCCGCAATCTGGGTTGTGTGTGTATGGCGGCTTGTACAGTTTTGTCACAAAACAAAACCTGTTTTCTCAGCACTAAGAACAAAGCAGACCTGCTTGTGGTCCCTTTGTGAGTGAACTACAGCAGACACCTGCTGACGTTACCACAAGTCGCTTTACCCACCACACGAGCAGTTGTCGAGTGGGAAATAGCCAGTTACTGATCCGGCGCCTTGTTGAATAGAACTAGCCGCTTTTGTCAAGCTTCAGTGTGGGGTCATACTCGGCTCGTGTTTGGATGTTGCATCGTGCCATCGGAAAGCTGTTAGTTGGATTTGCTACAGTGACTGAAGAATCAGCGTATTCACTCTGTCTGGAGGATAAGCCCAAGTTTGCGTGTACGGGATTTTCTTTTAGCGTGGATTCTCTGCCCACACGTTGCCTGTTTTCGCGGGACAACCGTAATTCATGATTCTGCATTCGCGGGCGGTGATTCATCCTTCTCTTTTTTGGCGTCCATCAGTCTTTGCGGGCGTTCCGGCGTTTGCTTTCAAAAAGCTTAATTATTCGCTTGATATTTTTGGTGCAACCTTTTTTTCTCGTTTCGGATTATTTTTTTGCCTCACAGTTCTGCTTATAGTTTCTCTCATTTACGCTTCAGACCCAAAAGAAAGCGAAATAGTGCGCTCAGATGTACGGGGCGCTGTATCGTTGCTGTGCGCCTTTGATGTTTCGCTTACTTAGATTGTAGAAGATAGCTTAGACGGTTTTCGTTTTTGAGGATTACCAGGCGACGATGTTTGCTCAGCATTTTCCGTCTGGTGTTAGGGCATGGCGGAATTCGCATGCTATTTTTTGGTATTAGGCGATGGGTATCGTTGCACACTTCGCCAGATATTCGCTGTTCGCTGCGTTGCTACCCAATGCACGTGGGCGAGATCCTTGCGTCGTCCTCATTACTCCATGCGCGAGGTTTAATGCGTCGTAGGATATACGTCACCAGCAAAGTGACATTTCCCGTACGTAACGTTCTGTTGCGTGACGAATTGACATTTGTTGGCACCTGGATAGGTCGTTGCAGTTCGCGTGGTGTGACATGAGAAATGCACTTGTTTGACTAGTCTCACTTTGCCGTCGGAGTTGCGATGATGTGTTTCCATTTGTTGGAGATTGTTCAATGTGTTAAAGTGTCGCAGACATTTGCGCGAGAAACTTGCTGACGATTTAGCGCACCGATGCTGGCTGCCAACTGACTAACGTTGCGGTTTAAGCGAAAATTGGGGAACTCACAAAAGAAAGAGAATCCTTAGGCTGAGTTTTTTCACTTTCATTATTCTGGTTATTCAGATAAAAGTCGTAAAACGTGAAATGTGACTTGAAATCTGACTATCAAGGGCGGTGTCCGTGTTTTATTTGCGCCAGTTAAAAAAAAGTGCTCACGTTACCCAAAAGAGAAGAATATCTGGCTTGCGTTCTTGCATTTGTGCATTCACGAGAAAAAGAAAATTGAAATCGTTTAAAGCTTTGAAATGTGACGCGTGGAACGGTATTTCATTTTTATGCTGCCGTTCGAAAAATTCCTCCAAGCTTTCCATCGCTATTGATATTACAACGTGGACCATGCCAACGATGTAATTGTTTTTCAGAGACTACGTGTACGTAATCAATGCGTCTAGACCGGCGCACAGCAAAGAGATCGATTTTACAGGAAGACTTAAGTGGGAAACAAGCGACCACGGCCAAAAAGAGTGCCACGACATGGGAAAGCAGCTGGTAAGAGCGCACGCCGTGGAGGTGCTTTCCACATGTCGTTTTAATGGCATTTTGCATGCAGCTAGGCTCCGTGTGTAATGTTAAGCCGTCGAGCGGAAGTTTCTGGTAGAAACCCGATGTTAACCTGCTCAAATGCGGTGCTCTCCTGAAAGGTATTTGTGAATTAACTGCCTGGCATCGGCTTTTAACACTAGCCACACCCGTGATTTCCTTATCGGCTGGCGTCGATCGCGTCGGGACGTGCGGCAATGGCTAAGCAGCAGCTGAGCGCTTTTGAAACCTGCTTGCAGCTTGGGAAAACTTTCCTCTCTGCTTTACAGTACGAGTGCAAAAACTTCATTCGCGTGATCGAGTTGATGGAAGATGGACGGTTCTACATTTGTGGTACCAACGCGTTCGCCCCCGAATGCCGATATTACAACGTAAGTATTCAACTTCGCGGTAATAAAATGTGGCCGGAAAAAATTGTAATTTTTCATGCGTTGAACTGCGTGCATTGACGGTTGGAATGGGCTGCATAAACAAAAACGTTTTTAGCCAAGGCCACGGTGCCATGCAATCCAGCTTCAAGTATATTCTAATGTCGCGAAACAACATTTTTCAAATAAAAGCTTGTTTGTACAATGCTTTACAACCTTTCTTAATAGTTGTAGGGCCAAAAATTTAATGGTACTGCCAAAATGTCAACACCACTGGTTTTTTAATATACCTTATGTGCTGCCCACACTGGAGAGAAGTTTGCGCCTGAAATTAAAGAACTAGGACAGGTTATCGCCGAACAAGTCGATTGCGTCCGGAATCTTGTGTTTTGCAACTAAAATAGTTACACACGACAGAAAATACTTTTGTCTCGTACTGCGATGTTAACCAGACATTGCTTGCGATTGCTAGAGGCTCATTATCAAAACTTCACACAGAAATATTCGACCTGACCTGTCGACCTGAGCTCTCGTGTTCGTCGTGCATACGTGCGACGTGCTGCGTAGTCTCGTCTGAAGCACTTTTGGCAAAGCGCTGCTTTGGTTGTTCGCAGGCATCGCAGTTCGTCGAGGTTGCCCGAAAAGAGAATACGAACCATAGCGGCGATGTGAAAACATGTCGGGGAACTTGCGAGTGTCCATACGATCCTACTACGCCCAGTGTGCATCTGTACACCAATACTTGTAAGTATCTCTTTGAGAAGTTACCGATGGTCTCTCCGATGCGTTTGCATCAAAACACTTAAAAAACATCTGGTCTAAATTTCCGTTTTGTGCTGCTACTTCTCATAGACGTCTACTCTGTTCTTAGTAGACCGATTTGTAAAACGGTTTCCAGCAAATTGCACCCGTCGCGAAACTTAAAGCCTTGGTTTTCTGAACAACGGCTTAGTTCAGACAATGACATCCCCTGTGTCTACAAGAATTAGCTAATAATTATGATTTAATTCTAACATAAAATCAGAGGTTGATCCAAGCTTTCTCGAAAGTCGTTGCGGAAATCAACAGTCTTGTTCATGTTGGTCACCGTCGGCGAGTGTCAATTAGTCGCTGTTTACCGGCCGCAATCACGTAATTTCTGCTTGCTGTCGTCGGCTCAGGTTTTATCCAACTTTGTTTAAGCGCCGTGTCGTGTAACAATCACGCAGCTGTGAGCAAGCTCAAATCGGACCTGCAGGCTGCCCACGGTTAATCTAGTTTTCTGTGCTCTCACTCGTGATGGTCGCAGGCTACAACCAGGACAGCATTCCACTGGGTCGCCCTGAAAACGCGATCGAATTGCACGCCGGCATGTGAAAGTGTGCTGCGAAAGCAATAAATCTATGGAGGTATTGCCGACCATGGTACCAGTTTAACTCGCTGCAAAGTTAATGATCAAACAGACTAGAACCTACGAATCCCTTGCATAGCTTGCAGCATTAAGTCGGCGCCGACCTGGCCGTCCAAATTCATTTTCTAAAGCTGGGTGCTAGTCTTTGTGTGCAGTGGCTGCGGACTAAGCATGTGGACAACCGAAATTAGAAAATGAATTGCATCCACGTGTCTTGACTTTGTGACGCAGTTCGAACCTCAGGAAATATCCGCGTTTCGTAAACACTGTCGTGTCAAGCTGATCGTTCCTCGCGATTTGCAGACGTTTTGGCCGTGATCCGCGTACTAACAACACATTTACGTCCCTTAATCTTTGCTTGTTTAGTGGCAGTTATCAATCAAATTTTCTTGTACAACATATCTCGGTAATGAATTTGGATTTAGGTTTTCAAGGGACTTTCTTCCTGCGCAAGCTTGACTACGAGCAGTTTTTAAAGCAGACGTTGTTCCTTATAACTTTCATTAACTAATGTATTCTCCTTGCAGCACATGGCCATCAACTTTTTTCCGGTGTCATAGCGAATTACCTAGGAACGAAACCTTTGCTGATACGAAACAACGATTATCTTTCCAGTGTCGACGCATGGCTGGATGGTAAGTTGCACTTCGTGTTTTATTCAAGAGCGCTTAAAGCCTCAGAGTTAAATCCCCACTGGCTTATGAGGTTGCAAACGTTTGAAGCATATATTTTATCAAACATTCTCAAGATAATCCAAGTGTTTGCTCGATTCTGTTTTTCGCTCCTTTGCAAATGCCCGGGCTACGCAACGGCTGGCCTTTACCGGCGAGTGTTGCGCAGGTGGTTTCATCAGACGCATTGCTTCGAATTGTTGTCGGAAATAGGCTTTGGCGTGTCATCGTTGGTTTCTGTTGACGTCTAAACCGCGTTCTTTTGCCTCAGACCCGACTTTCGTGAAGATCATCGACTACGGCGACAAAGTCTATCTTTTCTTCCGCGAAACAGCAAAACAGCTCGAGACCGGTTCGAGCATGGTACGTAGCCTAAAAAAACAAGATGATCGCACGTCACATTTTTTCTTCGATGTTAAAGAAGAGTGATTCCATTTTGAGGATCCGAAAACGCGTGTTTTTTTCATCTTCGACGTAACTTGCATATGCGATTTGACGCGTTCAGTCAATACCGGCTTAAATCAATTTCTCACAAACTGAGTTTTTCTTTATGCAACATTTTCGTAATGTTGCGGTCCCATCCTTGCGCCTTGTGTTAGAGAAGTAGTTTCGGGATTTATCATTTACGTAGTTTCATGGGTCAATTTTCCGCATTCAAACTAGCGAAGAATGTTAGGTTGCACTTCTTTACCGAGACAAATCATTCTGAGAAACGCCAGCTTCCAGATGCAGCGCCAGAACCCATGATGACGTCTTAGTCATTCGTGTCTGAGCATGTCTACGGCGACCTTGTGGTTGGTTATTCAGTTAGCAAACCGTATTACGTCACTACGCCATGAAAACAAGCCACTCCGTCAGTTTTCGTTCGTGGCTGCTTGCTGAGTTACAAAGGACGTGCGTCGTCATAATTTGCAGCGTGGCGTGACTCACTGCTTCTACGGCTTTCCCCATCAAAGGAAATAACTGTGCTGATCAAACGTTAGGCATGGAAAATCTGTCCCAGTTTTCTACGAAAAAACAACAACGATTTTAAATTATTCTAAGAATTCACATAAACAGCAACCATTTCACATTAACAGCGTCGTTGACGCAAAATGCGGAAGGTCAACTTGCGAGCGCGTCTGCTGTTCTAAGCGGACATCCTTCTCCGACCTACATCCTCTCCCCGACCTATCAGTGACAACGCAACAAATTTCACTTTGATTGACAGCTGACCTACTCGCGTGTCGCTCAAGTGTGCAAAGACGATCTCGGTGGCGGAAACGCCTTGCTGTCGACCCGGTGGACCACCTTCCTGAAAGCGCGTCTCGAATGTTCAATTCCCAGCTCGCCCGAAGATAATTCGGAAGGCTTCACGTTCAACAACTTGACCTCGGTGTCCGATGTGACCAGCATCGAAGTGAACGGGCAAATGATCGATGTCGTCTTCGCTACGTTCACCACCCCGTGGTGCGTACTCTGCCTGCTGTAGCAGCAATGCAGCACTTTAATCAACGCAAGTGTTTTAGAAATGCGCTTATTAACACATGTGGAAAATAACAGAAACCTTTCCGTGCGTAATCGTATTTGTCGTTAATCGGGATTGCTACGCGTAATGCGACCAACGGGCGTTCGTGAGATGGAAAGATTAATTGACACAAGTGCAAAGTTTCTAGGTAAAACAAATCGATCGCAAAGTACACGTAATTCTGATGCGTACTTCTGAAAAAATATCTGTTGAATGCGACAACAGCAAATGAAGGTGTAGTTCACGAAAATCGTTGAATCGCTAAACGCACATGCTTAACGATTGACATGTCAATTGCAGGAGTTGGAAAGCTGTGTCAATGTCGGCTGTTTGCATTTACCCTATCCGTGACAGCATTCAGCGGCTTTTCGAGGAAGGAAGCTTCCAGGCGATACCAGCCCGGCCAATCAACATGGAGTACGTAAAATTGGCTTGGTTGTTTTCATTTTTAGCAGAATTGTTCAGCAAACGCAATTAACATATATGTACCTAAAGCCTGTTGTGGCTCACCGCTGATTTTCAACGTTGTTTTGCTTCGAAATAGCACAGAACCTGCATTTGCTGACTTGCACGTTTTTTTGTAGTCTTCGTCAACCCTACTCCATGCCGTACCTGCAACGAGCTGTACCTGTTCCTGATAATCAGGTTCCACAGCCGCGCCCGGGCAGGTATGAATAGCATCCTTTTCCTTAATCTATTACTTTTTAAGCAAAAAAACACTAAATATCATTGATTTTTTGGATTAACAGCTGTCAGAATAAGCACCTGTCGGACACGGTTCTGGGTTTCGCCAAAAACCATCAACTCATGTACAGCTCTATCAAACCGATGTTCAACGAACCAATCTTTTTGAGCGAATCCAAGTAAGTGGCAAGAAGCGAGCCATTTCATGTCTCAGTTCGACGCAACACTTATGTAGCGCAATTTTGGGTCTCGAAATTCCCGCCGTAAACTAGCGACGTATTTTTGCAGAGTCAAAGTGACGCAGATAACGCTGGACGACAAAGCAGGCGGTCAAAATCAGCTTGTGCTTTATTTGGGAACGGAGAGCGGCAGCTTATTGCGAGTCCGACCACGCCTGAATGCTACCAAGGTATGACGTGATGGAGACTTGACTAACCACTAACTTAAGCCTGATTTTCTGCTGGTTGAATTACAAATTGCATAAGGTTCTTCGCTTTCGAGGTTGCTGTTGAGCAATTTGCGTTTCTTCATTCGTGTTTTTTGAACTCAGATACCAAAACAATGCATGGTTTAAAATTGGTTGGTTAACTTCTTTTGGAAAACTACAATTTGAACTGTTCAGTTTACCAAATTAAATATGTAACAGCAACCGACAATAAAATAAAACGTACAGTACTTTTGCTTTTCATCGTGATATTCCTCGCGTTTGACGCGTCGTTTGTCATCTACGCAGGGACCGAAATCCGTCCTTTTGCAAGAAATGCAAATCGCCGACCACGAAAAATGCCTCAGCGGTGAACAAAAGTGCGGCGTCCTGGCGATGCATATTTCGCGCCCTCCTGCAGCTGCCAGTGCCACAGCTGAGCCCACGATGTTCGTCGCTTTCACCGATCGCATGGAACGATTTCCCGCGGCGAAGTGCGACGCTTATGGCAAATCAGCGTAAGTCCAGGAAGTCAGCACAGGTGTTTCAGTGCGGTTCCGTGCTTCGAAAAGAGAGTGCAGCAGTTTTGTTTGATTTCCCTTACAAAGATTAGGCAACATAAAGATTAGGAAACCTTATTCGCGTTATCTTTTGTCGGAAAACTCGGTTTAGTTTATTGGCGAAGTGGGCGTCGCCGTCCGTTTCTGTTTTGCTGGCAAACGTCTGTTGCGCTGCAAGCGATCGCGCAGAGTCACGTACTCATGGGACCGCGCGGGCTGATCTTGCGGGCCCCTGCGAACAAGACGTGGTGACGCAGTTGTGATTTAGCGTTTAGAAATCACTCTTGACGACATGCCGCAAGTTGCTTCAGTGGCGCCTTACATGGCGCTCTGTGTCACGCCGCGACGTTGCCTGCGTTAAGTTAAACAAAGCCACTCGCCCGGAGCCCGGCCTTGTTTTCCTTGCGACGGCCAACCGGGGTTCACTTTATCCATAACAACCCCAGGGATCAAGGTCGTTGCCGCAGCTTATTGCGGTGGCCGTGTGTCATCGTTATCTTGGCCGCGGTCGTGTTGTTCGTGCGTGCCACTTTAGTTTTTGCCACTTGAAAGACGTCCTGCTGTTTCGTTTCAGCTGCTGCAACGCGGATCCCCAGTGCGGCTGGAAAAACGACACCAACACCGCCAAGTGCGTTGGGCGCACACGCGCAAGCAGGTAAGCGGACAACCGTTCATCCTGCTGCAGACGCACACTTACTGCAGAATTGCAGAATGCAAAGTCTCAGTTGCTTGGCGGCGTTACTCCACAACACGTTCTTTTTGCATTCTTTTTTGACGTTATCAATGCGTGATTCGCTTATTTTTCTTGCAGTGGCTCACTTCCGCCTGTCGATTGGCTGGAAACGGTTCCTACTGATTGCGAGATCCCCCCACCCGGTATGTTTGCTGTTATTGTTTCTTGATTTTATGTTCCATTTCAATTTGCTTTGATTTCGACTGTATCATTTAGACCCGTGTGACTCCAACAACCACTGTTAACATCAGTGTACAGTAGATCTAACTACAGAAGTTTGCTAATCGAAACGAATACATTTTTACGCTGCGGCCGATGACGTCCGCTTTTTTCTGATCTGTGCGTATTTTTTCAAACTTCTGTAAAACCTTTTAATTATTGCACTTTCTTGTTTACCGTGCATGTGAGACAGCATTTTTCAATAACACTCAGACTTGTTTCAATTGGAGTGAGGGTCTACGATTAACGGACTCGGCTATCGTTTTGTTAAAATTACCCCCGTTTAACTCAAAAAACAAGAATTGCCTTCCGCTAAATTCATTTTCATGGCGTACTACGAAGGCAGTTGACCTGGACGACGAGTTGGAAATAGTTTTCGTGTTTGTCCAACGTTATTTTTAGCCCCAGGAAGTGTTAAGTGACGGTTTCGATGACCGTTCTGATAACGACTTCAACATCGTCGTTTGCATGCCTTCCAAAGCTACTGCAGGCTTTGCATGCCGTAGCCGTTGTTCCGTGCCATTATCTCTTGGCATACCTGCGTCGATTCGAAGCAGGCATTGTTTATTTTGGTTACAGTGCATGCGTCTGTTATAAAGTTGCTCTCCTTTCATGCTATGTTTGCATGACGCATGTCCGTCTGTACTAACAGCGCCTTCACCGGTTCAAGGCCTGTTTCGGGTTAGTCAGTTTTTGCGTAAAAGGACGGCATGATGCCCGTACATGCTGAAATGTAATCACCTTGAAAAAATCAGCCGTGCATTTTCGGGGCTGTTTTTAGCTGGAGGTTTCGCTGTAAAACGAAAGCAATCAGTGATTTAGTTGTCTTTGTCCCGTCAGGTGTCGCTGTCGAGCATGTCGACGTTGAAGTCTTAATTTGCCGTAATTTTCAATTGCGTTCTTGCTTCTGAAGGCACTTTTATGTTTATTTTACTTCTCTCGTGCACTTAGGAATTGTTTTTTCGAACCCTCACAGAAATCGGAAAAGTGCGGACTGAGTTTCACATCATAAGAAACAGCGTTAGTTTGAAAAAGTTATTTGCGTTGACGCATGGCAAGTAGCCAAAATTCGATTCAAGAAGTTGTTGGATCGTGTTTGACTCGGTCATGGCTATCACAATTAGCTAAAAACACCAGCGCAAAGTGAACTTGCGACGCCCAGGCCTTGAGACAGGCGACAGGAACTTTGCACTGTCACTTCCATCGCCGTTTGTCGTGATTTTTTGTTACTTTTCTGTTACTCATTGACTCGTCGCGTAGCGGGCAACCTGCCATCTCGCGGCGCCGAAACGTCACTCATCCGTTCATGTTCCGCCTCAAAACCGGTGCCCCTTCTTCTAACCAAGCACCAGGTAGGGGCTGATGAAGTCTTACTAACTCGATTAAACTTAGGCCTACGTGTGTAGTTAATAACTCCGTGCTTGGAAACGAGCAAAACGTCTCACCGCTTTGTTCATATTTGGGTCACTGCTTCGCGTGTGACGCGTGTGTTTGCTCTTGGTAGACCAAGAACATCTCACCTCTTGCTTCAGACGGCGTTATGGGTTAATGCGCATTTGCTTTAACAAACGGTGGACAATGTGATAAGACAAAGATTTTGCTCGTTTCCGAGGATCTGCACGTTCTTTGTTTTTTTTTTTTTGCAAGAAACAGTGGCGGCTTACCCTGGTTAGTGAAGCGGAAGGCATAGGTCCAGATGAAGTTTGTTGATTGCCTTCACAAGATTGGTTTAAATCTGCAAGTATTGCGTGCATGTCACTTATATGCCGTATGGTGTTGAACCTAGAAGTGCGATTAGTCCCGTGGCATGTTTGTTTCTGCCGGTTCAGCGCTGCATGGTATCTGCAGTACTGAGAAAATGCCGGTTTGAAGGATACAGTTGATTTACGTAAGTTGTATAGAAAGATATTGTGCATGGATGCACAATCCATGACAGTGATCAGTTCTGTGTTGCTAAATCCCAGCCAGTGTTTATTAGCCATCAGCTCAGTGTGACGGCAGTTGTTAGCGACCGTACCATTCAATGTCAAGAACGAGCAAGAAGGCAGTCACGGTTGTTTTGAAGGTGTAAATGAATGCTGGCCAGAACAGACTCGCGAAACGGGACCGTGGAAGCCCTACCTTGCAAAGACTGCAGAAACGTTTGGGTGGCAAAACAGTGAAGAAAAATCAATGCAGGATCGTACGGTAGCGAGTTCGAAAAAGGCAGACAACGCATCACGTGCTTGTGTGTGTGTGCATGGCTCCTGACAGCTTACTAGGCTTTTAAAGCCGTAGCCGTTCTTTGTGCAGAGGCTCGTTTGTTAAGCTGTAGGTGAGCGCCCAGTTTCTTACAAATTGCATGTTGCTACAAAAAATTGCACTTGTAATTTTATTATGCTCACTGAAATAACCAGCAACCAACCTTTAACGTCTTTTTTCATTCAAGGCTTCGTTGTTGTACGCATTCTTTAGTCTACTGAAGTTAAAAGTAAAACGTACCACTAAAGTTAAAAGTTTAACCAGTTTCAGGAAAGTTTTTCTTTTTCAGAGCAAAAATGCGGTGACAAGCCCAAACAACCAACTCTGCCGCAAACAACCATAGTAGAATGCGCACCGAAAAGAACTCACCATCACACTCGAAGACAAAATCCAATCACACATCCATTCGGAGGTTGGGAAATGCGTGCTGTTATAAGCAACACTCAGAACGGCGATCCGCTTCCGATGGCGAGAATCGATGACGACGTGCCTTGCGATCGCAGCAGCCCGGAACTGACAGATCTCTTGGCCTCCTTGCAAGCGTTGGTGTCGCCGAACTTTCGGGAAAGCTTACAGTCGCTCCCCAGCCCGCAGCAACGCGAAAAACTGCTGGGCCAGCTTCAGGACGCTCTGGAGATGACAACAAACTTAGTTCTGCGGAATCACCGACAGGAGTCCTGTCTTCCTACGCCAACTATCAACAGCTTAACGCACGTATATCCGTTGCTGATACGTGAAATCGAAATCTGGCACCGTGAAGCCATTAAAAAAATGACTAACAAATTTCCGGACCATTGCTGGTCAAGCAATCGGCGAAATTCGTGCGCTGTTGATGTTCAGCCCCTTGGCATCCCCCTCGCCCCATCCTTGTGGGAACCGATGCAGCGTCTTTTGGTGGATTTCGGCGCCAAGTGTGACCCACTGCCGCCCAGGACATCAAGCGACACTTCCACCACCGGCTGCACTGCTTCTAACCTCGTCTCTTGCCGAGACGTACAAAACGTTGGCGAACCGCACTGTCTCCCCAAGCAGTGCCGCTTTTCTAAATATTCAGTCGATGTGAAAGCATTCTTCAGGCATGCCAATGGTACACGCAACTTCCTGCCGCCCGCCGGCGTACCCGAACCCCTCTGGAAACAAGTCAATGTTACCTTGGACAGACGACAAGCCGTTCGAGGGCACTACGAACTTGCAGTAGACGAAAGGTACCCTTTTTTAATTCAGTATTCACCAGTGCACGAGAAAGTCAAAATAAGCTTTCGCTATGCGGCGAAGTACGATTGCAGCCTGAACGACGGGGCCTGCGCCGGTCGCCTTCGCGGATGTGATGTCAATTTCGAAGAGAAAGTCGATCTTTGGTTCAACACCCTACTCCGACAAATGAAGCCAGTCGACAAGAAGTGCAAGAAACAGATTATGAAGCTGAAGAGACGTCGATCTCGTAACAGCAACCGTCAACCTCGTCGCAGAAGCCGGAGTGCGGCTCGGCGGAACCAAGTGCCATCGATTCCGAATCGCTGTCGCTACTGGAAGAAGACGGCGCGAATTACTTCCAGGCAATGGGGCCAAGTAATGGAGCGTGCTAGAGAACGCGGAGCTGTGGTCGAGGACAATCGGGCGACATTTCGCTCGCCTGACCACGTGACCTCTTTTTTCCGCAATCGCTGCTCGATTGAAGAACCTAGAGCCGCGCTCCAAAACCTGAGCAAGCGCATGGGAAGGAAGAGGATCATTTACGCCGTGAAGATGTTGGTTTCTGATGATATTCCCTTCGTTATTGATAGGATGGGCAGTGGCAAAATTCGATTTCAGTTCTTCACGAAATTCAACCCTATTGGCACCAGGCAAAATTAAAGCATCGGCAGATCTGATTCTTAACGTTGCGGGCAAACCTCTACCAACTTCTGATCCGTTTGTTTGCAGGAAAGGATACAGCATTGTCATAGATGTTTACACGAAATTATATATATATATATATATATATATATATATATATATGTATGTACAGGCAACTATGTCGCCCTCCTTGTGTTATAATTTATTTATTGCCTAAGCCGGCAAGTTCCCGATTTTTTTCTCAATACTTTTTTTTTAGCAGTCGTCGCTCTCTCGCTGTTTTTCTGTTCACGTCGTTTTCAGCGCCCACCGCGTGGGTTGACACTGTGATCTGAGCGATTCTTTGATATTACTCTTCGGCCGTATTATATTGCATGCGATGATGTCCCATGAAGTCGAGCAAACATCCCTGGGTCTCAGTGGGGCGGTCGGAGTTTTGCTGGAAAGCCTTTTGCAACTCGCCACCCCCCAAACTTGTGCAAAACGCCGGCGAACTGCGAGCGTCGCCTCCCAAGTGTCGCTGACCGTTTGCGTTTCTCATGCCTTACCGCTGGTTACAGGTGTCGGAAACCTTGCTCCCTGCCACCACTGTCCCTTATTGCTAAGTCGTTATGTTTGTTGCTGAAAGCTTCTACCTCAGGGCTCGACTGCGAAGTGTAAGCGATATGTAGACCTTTTCATCAAAATAGCTTCATGTTTGCGGAGTTGTTGAAATATGCGCCGCGAAAACTCTCGGTGGAGGTTGTCTGCCATAAGCGTTTCAAAAACCAATTAAGTTTAACTCCGCAAAATATGCTGTTTGGGTGGTTTACTCACTTTTTTCTTTTGTTAATGTGAATAAAAATGTCAGGTCATTTTTCTTCAAACCTGTGCAACCTGCAGCTCATATGTTTTTACTTTTCAAGGAGATATGATTGTTGCTTAAGCACATGGCGTATGGGCATTATCACAAACCTGCCAAAAGTCTTAACGCCAGATTTCTCCCACAAAGTTCGTGGGCGAAAGGTTTCATCCACCCACACGTTCTGTTATTGCGTAAACTTGCCAACTGTTTGCAAGTAGCTCGTTTCTGCTTTACCTTGTAACGGCGTTGGTGCTTTGCGCAGAGCTCTATTGCTTTTAATTGCTTCCGACAAACGCAGTAATTGTTTTTCATCGCATTTGCTTCATGTTGAAATTTTTAAATTCATTTTTATCGGCCAAGCTTCTGCAGAGCCGTATAGCGCGTCCACTGCGCCAGCGCAGACGTTATGAATGTTTTGAAAGCTGTCACATATTTCATTGTATCTTTTCAAATATTTCGTGTGGCTTGATCGAACTGGCTTTTGATCAACATAAGTCGCATTTGAGAATCTTCTCCGTTCACAGTGTGGACAGCTTTATATTTGAATCGCAGCGTCTGGCAGTATTCCGGTGTTTGCATTTCCTCATTTTTCAGTGTGTTATATATGTGTTCGCTTTGCTTCGCTCGCGTCTTGTTTTTTATTTTTTGGTGCAGTACATAGATTTGCTTACTGTTCTTGTCTCTTATTCAAATAAACGATTTTTTCTTTCAAAGTCAAACGTAGTGTGTGCATTCAGTACCACACGATACAAACGCTCTACAGTTTTTCTTTAGATTTATACGAGTCAGAACGTGAAACTGTTAATGATTGCAGCAGTTATGCTGGTGATCCAATGTCTCTCTTGCGTTTTGGAGCATTGGTGTTCGGAACTTGGTACTTCTCTTTCGCTGAGTCTATAACATGACAGCATACTATATGTGAAATTGGTAAAAAAAACTCGCTATGAGATCCTATTTGAAACTAATTAGCAGCCATTCGAAGCCCCGAGCCTAAGGACTCCGAAGACGTTTAAGTGAATTGGCAGAGTCCAAGCAGAGCAACCCACCCAGATCAATACCAAACCAAGTTTCTTAAGATGACACCAATCACGAAATTATCACTCATTTCACAAGAATGTTTAATAAAAGGTCGGTTCATCTGCAGTGCCCATAGCCAAAATTTCGGAAAATTTCCCACGACGAATATTGATATTTTGGGAATTTGTGGACTTCAACTTGAGAATATCTTACCTGGGCGTTCAATTGGCAGTGTGTTGGTGTTGACTGTAAAAAATCGTGGCTTGCTTGGCTGTCACGCGAAGGTAAGGTGAATTATTTTCCCAGTAAGGTTTCCCCGATTTGACACTGTGATTACTACCTAGCCGCCAACGTACGGTGCAAGCAACATGGTAGAGTGTCCAAGCAACGAGACGACCATGGCTGACTAACAAGGTAAGGGGCCTACCAGCAAGGTCTTCAATTTCATCACTGCTGTGAAAAACAGTGGATCAGTCATTGAGCTAGAGCAACGGTTCCCAACCTTGCGTACATCTACCCCTACGGGTACATTTGCCTATCTGTTAGGATACACTTATGGTTAACAATAGAAGGGAAAAGTATTATTTATATTATTTATTTCCAAATTTTTATACATATATCATTGAGACAACAAATAACTTTGAGACAAAACGGAGTCTACCTTTATAGTTCTAAAAATATAAAAGTTCTATTGAAAATTCAGTGGATGTTTGTTACTTAGTCCGCCTTTTTGTTATAAGAAATTTTAGGGGTACGCGTTCATCTGTTGAACTGCTGAAGGCGTGCATGGTCAGAGAAAAGTTGGGAACTCCTGAGCTAGAGCCTACATCAAGATGAACCAAGTGACTCCTCCTTTAAAAATCGGACAGCGTCTGCCCCTGAAGCAAAAGAGCGATCTAACTAGATTCACAGGTGCAGCTATCGCAACTGTAAAAAACATCCTTGCTGTCATGATCTCTCAGAGAATTGTGAATTTACATTTTCAGTTACCAGTGTCAACAGTTCCGTAGCTTTAAAACAGTGGCCGGCCAAGGGGCTATTTCGGGCGGATGCCCTCCAAGAACCAACATGTAATTGTATCAGCCCACAAACAACCCTCGACATCCTTAAAATGGCGTCCTTTCGAAGAAACAGGAACCTTGCTCTTTTTTCACAACCTCTATCATTGCGCAACATAATACCAAGGTTACGACCTATACTTGGTGGACCGCAGCCCGGCTGTCACCAAAACGCCAAGCTGTTGTTCTTTTCTTACAGTAAGCTTGTTGGAGCAATTTTTAAGGCAAATAGCAGGTATTCGACGTAGCTTATTAAGAAATTAATTCTTGCCCAGGACTTGTCGCTACATTTATACACTTCTTTACCTTCAACAGAACAGCGGGGTGGCTAAAGATGCATTCCGGGTGTCAAGCTAGATTTCTGACCTTTGTGAAATTTTTGACCTAGTCAGGGATTTAGAGTGACAGTTATAGCGAAATTTCTGACCTCTGCAAATTTCTCATCTGTTCTTTTTTCAGTTATTTCGCTTCTCAAGAGTAAAGGAATAAACATTGGCGATGAAGTTTTTGATGTCTGTTGCGAAAATAAAACGTTTTGGTTGGACGTCAGATAGTCCAAAATCAGCGACAGTTTAACCGCTGAAAAATATTTGACTTGGTCTTAGATAGATGTCACTTGGTTTTCTTTTTCTAACTCTAACCGTAATCACCAGTTCTCAGCAGTTGTGATATCTCAGTGAAAACCGAACAGCCAGCGCTTGCGAAATGCATGACCTGGAATATCATTCTGCGCATGCACAGATGGCGTGAAGTCAGCGATTTCGCAAGTCAGAAATTTCGCTTGATACCCGAAAATCGAGTACGCACTTGAGTGGTGTTAAATACCCTCAAGTTCTTAAAATTACTCCGTAGTAGCTTTTCTCGTTTTCTTCACGTTTTTGAAAATCCTTCGTCCTTTCACAGCTAATGTTCCGTGGTACAAAGTTGTAATGCTAACACCAATTGCGAAAGCATCTGGATTACCAATGTTACACTATTTTAATTGCTGTTAGAGTGTGCGCCATATCAGAAAACTGACCAAAGAGTATAAAAATCGACTGTTTTGGTTTGGTTTGGTGTGGTGTGGTGTGGTGTGCATTTCACTAAAAATAACAAATTGTGAATACCGCTTAAAACAGATACCGCCAGCCAAAACAAAGCCTGGCAGTCTGCCACCTTCCCTATCATTTTCAGCTCAGCAGCCTGCATTGAATCGTTAACTGTCCAATTTAACCATGACAATAGAGTCACGACTTCAATCTAACAAATAGCCCGTCAGACCAAACATTAATGAAATGAAAGCTATTATCCAGTTAATGTAAAAAACTTAAAATTTCACTCCTCCTCGGCTGCTCCAGCTCCGGGTCATTTTTTTCATCACAAATCCGACTCCGGTTTCAAGAGAAATTTCTGACCTGTTATTGTTTCTCAGCTATTTTGCTTCTCAGAATAAAAGAATAAAGTTTGGCAATGACTTTTTTGATGTGTGTTGCGTAAATTAAAAAATTTTGGTTAGACGCCAGGTACCCACAACAAGCTCTAGTGCGGGAATAACTTCTAACCAGTGAAAATTTTTGGACTTAACGCAAACCCTAACCCGACACACTTACCTAAACACGAATCCCTAAGCCCTAATCATCACTTTTCTCAGCGTATTTGATATGTCGAATATTACTTTGTGCATACGCACATGGCGTGAAGTCAGAAATTTCGCAAGTCAGGAATTTCGCTTAACACCGGGTCCGGCAGAAAATCGTAGACTCCGGCCGGAGTCCGCTCCGGTTCCGTGATTACCTCGGATAGCAATGATTTATGACCTAAAAAAAGTAAATTCTGATTTTAAATATCAATTTCTTGAGTTTGCAATTGAAACGCGGAATACAAAGCATATATTAGAAATCAAACCGATAAGTTCCAGCGAAACTATCGAGGTAACAAACCGTAGAAGAAAATCATTCCAAACGCACAAGAGAAATATCCAGTGTCGAAAAATCTGATGCAACTGAAAAGCTTTCACATTGTTAAATTTCAACATAACTGCTTCCACGCCCAGCGTACTTTAGATCGTCCAGTAGTCGCAAAACAACATTATTACGTCAGAAGTCGCAAAAAATCCAGTATTATGTTAGAATTTCAACTAAACTTGCAAAAGCATGTCAACATCTATTGTTGGTGCTTAAACAAAATATCTATAAAGAGAAAAAAACTGTGCTGCAAGAAATTTTGACCTAATGATAAATTTTTACTCTTTTTGACCTAATAACTTTGGAATTGCTCATGGTATCAGCGTGGTATTTGGTTTGTGGACATTTCATGAACTTTAAGAAACGGCAGAAAATTTTTGACTTTATTGACGTTTGGTTGCCTTACTTGTATCACTGCACAAGATTTAACTTTTTAGCTTTCGTAGGCACGCATTGCCTATGGCAATAATTAGTACGGATCTTCTCTCTGCACTAAGGATTTGTGTGTCTTCTAGTTAAAATTTGTGAGGACATGTGGCAATGTACACTTACAGGAACAGCATCCATGCGTAAAACCAGTGTAGGAATGTAATTCGTGTTCTATAACTTGTTCCCATCGATCGTCCCGTAGTTTTTCGTCATCCCTGGTGCGTGAACAGTGTATTTTTCAGTGCTTGTCATGATCAACAGCGGGAGAACATTTTCCTGCAACATTTTCATGGTCTTAAATCTTATGTTGGATTCTTTAGCAACGTGCAAAGTGACTCTCCGGATGTTTTCTTTTTCTCTACAGTTAAACAAGTACATTTCATGAAGGTGTCCGGAAAGAAACCTTACCTAACCTTACCTAACCTAACATTGCAGGATTAAATTCTGGTGCTTTCTACTCTGTGCAAAAGCTTGATAGACACTTAATTTTGATTTGTGTGTGTAGGGATCACAAAGGGAACGATACGTTTCCGGTATGTGTGTATAGTGTAAATAAGCGCGTAAATTCGTAGGCGGGTAATTAGTTTTGTAACAAAACGCTAAATTTCGGTTTTCCAAATCAGTGTGAGAACTCTTGGTTTGCGTCAAGAAAACTTTGTCAACTCAGTCAATACTCTGACTCAAGGGTTGCCCGAAAACAGTGCCAAACGTTATCTGGTACATTTCACTCATCAGCTGCTTTCAGTTAGGAGAAATTTTGCTTTCTAAAGATTGTTGTAATGGCCCATTCTTGAGCGACGCCTTGCTTAGTGTTGCGATTGGCGTGCAAAACATTTTCGGGCAAAATTGCCCGTTTGAGTTGTTTGCACGATGTTTTTTGAGTTGGAAATGCATATCGACGGTATTTAGTTGAATGAGCACTTTGTTTTGATGTGCACAGGCGCGACGTACCGTTGTTTAAGATCACTCGCTGGCCCAGCCTGGCATACATCAAATTTTTCTTGCTCGACGCATGGGAAAAATGTGTTTGGATGACGTCATCAATATTTCCTCAATCACTTCAAGTGAAAAGGAATGTTAGTTTTTAGATTACGTCAGTTGTTTTCTCGTAAATGCTCCCGGGTTAATAATCAAACGACACGCAATAGGTCGAAGGATTACAAATTTTCAATCATGTTTCGAGTTGCACATTGGTGAAGCGCCATGCAATCCACAATCCACATTTACAGTAGTTACCTGAAACGAGAGTACAGCCGTTAATTTTGCATTTCAACGAATAAGCTTTAATCCAATAAGGTAATGAAGAAAACTCGAAAGTTGCTGTCCGAAAAGATCTGGGCGTCAGATGCTATAGCATTACACAACACTGCAGGTAACTGCGATGTTGGTATAAATTACCTTATATCGGCAGAGTGAAGATTCGTCTGAAAACGGGCACAATATGACAGCACTAAACGACAGGTAAACGACCTGTTCTCGTTTGCCTATTAATTAAATTTTGTCACTGCTCGTCTTAAAGTGATTAGGTATCTTGCTATTAGCTCATTGATCGGCTGCTGCGATACGCGTTGTTTGCATGATCGAGTCGAGCATTTCTCGCTAAACCGGATCTGACAGATAAAGAAAAGAAACGTATCTTCAACGTTGCATGCAATAGTCAGACGTGAAGCTTTAGTGCAGTATCGTACTGCGGAAACAATTACGTTTCGGCGATAGGCATATTGTGCAGATGATATAAAAACTGAGGTAAACATCGCAAGTGTGTGAAGGCGCTTGCCGTTGCTTTGATTGAGATTTTTTGTTATTTTAATATTTAAACCCTTGATTGTTTTCTGTTTTCTACTGCAGTGACGTTCCCTACACTGAGAGGTGGAGGAAGTTCTGCAACAGGTATCGTTTCATGCGACGCCCACATGGCATGCTCACACACGATGCAATCGCAGAGCACCAAACCTTTTTTGGCTTGCGTGTAATTACAGCTTGTCATTTTCAACTGTTTGCACCATTTCGTTTTTTTCTCACGTCAAGTTCACAGCACTTGAATACAAGCGTTCTGCAACCAAAAGGATTTGCTCGAACGCTTCCAGGATTGCAGGTTATACGTAAAATTGAAGCGTTAAGTTGACGGTTTTCGAGGATGTGAGGAGTTTTTCTTCAGCTCCTGCGTTCATGGCATTACACGAAACTGGCGTTTATCGTCTCGTGTGTTGAAGCATCGGCCTATTTTTGCAGCCTCATTTCGCGTGTGCAGTGTATACACTTTCAAGAAGAAACTAGAACAGCCGGAGCCCGAAACTTTTACGTAGCTTTTGACTTTCGGTGCTTTACACCAGTCTTAAAATTACCGCATTCCGCAACAACTACAGTACTTTAACAGATGCATGTTGCATGATAAATGTTTTCCATTGTTGTGGAATAAAAGAATGCCTTTGTGTGTTGTCAAATATTGTATGTACGCATTTTTTGGACAAGCTGAAACGACCTGAGAAGTCGAACAACTTTTGGTGTTTCTTCTTTTACGACAATCACAAGAGCGCTTTTGTTATCCCACCGCTAATGCGCTAACTGTGATTGCAACTTTAAATGCGTGTTGGATTAAGTTAAACTTTTGAAGCAGATATTGTTTTGAACAAATATCTTTGCATTTTGTTCTTGTCTACTTTTCAGTTTCGTCCAAATATTTGTGTGCAGCGAGTCGACACAAACGCTTTGCGATTAGCAGATAAAACAAAGGGTGTGTTTAGTGTTTGGTGCCTTTGGCCAGTGGTGTAGAATGGTTCAAAACAGTAGATCTGATTAGAAGAGCAAGGTGCATAAGAGAAATCAACACGTGGTTGGGCGGTTTCGATAATTCTTTTCCTTCCGCTTCGAAACTTGTCCACTGCTACTGCATGGTGAATGCTGTCGCTGCATGAACGTCGTTGTTCGCTTTTTAAATGCTTTCCGCCGTTTGCCGTAACTTGTTTTTTTCTTGAAAGCAACTACATTGATGGCTTAAAATAATCGGTTTTAATGAAAGACTTGGAGCACCACGACTACTCGTTCACTTACCGAGTACCAGGAACGCAGGCTATTAGAATCGTTTCTCATATTTTCGGCTTGATGTTGATATCCACTGAAATGGCTTTCACAGAGAGCACCAGCAGCGGTATCTCGGCCGCCGGATTGGAGCTGTTTGTGGTCCTGGTCTGCATCATTTTTCTGATCGGGATCGTGCTTGGAGCTGTCATCATGCATTGCTGCGTCCACTCAAGGCGTCGCAAGCACAAGTAAGCTTTCAAAGTCATTTGAGCTCGCCACCGCAATCCGCTAGTAAATTGTCACGTGTAGTCGCCATGAGAACCAACATATTATCTATAATACCTTTCTCCAAATCGGTCTTGTTAGTGTTTACCGCATATTATCAACAGTGTTGCAAAAAGCACTTAGTGTTTGTGAAATCCACGAGATGGGCATCGTGTTATCTGCATCTGTTTTGTTGCTTTCAGAGTGAGGAACAACATTAGCAGAGATACGATGTCCTGGTTACAGCTATATTTAAAACAACTTTAGCCTTACCAGAGAATTACGCTTTGGAAACGTAGCCTAAGCAAAATACCTTGGGAGAATATATTTCTTCAACAAAGAGTGTTTTAGTTGAATTGAAAGGGGTTGCGAACTACACCCTGAAGTTAACCTATAGCCACGCTTACATTTCAATTAATCGTGGAGGCGTGGTGTAATCATTTATAACCTTTTGTGGTTTCGCGGAAGGACCGTTTCTCCCACGTCACAGCGACTAACATGAACTTAGCGTTTTTAACAACGGATTTGTTTTAAACGTGGCCGTGTGACTTCTAATGCTTGCGAAATCGGGCGTAAGCTTGTGAGGTCTGTTTTTTGTGTGCCATAACCTTGATTTATGGGCAACAATACATAGTTTTTGACAATTAAATCTCGCCTCGACTCGTGAGCGCGTCCTAAACACTCACAGCTATCTAGGCGTAACCGGGGTATGGCTGATTTTTTTCACAATCTCCAATTTGCTACGTCGTAATCACTTCAGCTATCAGTTGTAGCACTAATTGTCGCGCCCTGCGGTGACGTAATGCATGGATTGAAAATGATCAACTAGATAAAACTGCTGAGAGCTCCTATTTCTTGAAAAAAGCAGTTGCTGAAAGCTCGCAATTTTAGGAATTTAAACCATTTTGTCACGTCCCCAGAATCCACGTAGTTTTCGAGTTGTGCTGAGTGGTTCACCAAGGCATTTCCAGGAGTATAGATGTAATGGCATTTTGTCCTTTGGGCCAAAGCCTTGCTTCATCTGCAGCTGTGGTACTACGTGTACTGTCAATAATGCATTGTGAAAAAGTGACTGTCCACCATATTCTCTTATTCATTATTTTATCCTGTGATGATGTCTGGTTAACCCATTACTATCAAAATACACTTTAATGAATTGAAATAAAATATCTGCAAATAGACTTAGCGAAGATCATCCAAGGGCGTAACGTTCCTTGTGGTGTAGGGTCGGCTTATATGAACTTTCGTAAATAAACTGAATTTTCTTTCTAAACTCATTCATGATTAGCCGATGACTAGGTTTATGTTACGGAGCAAAGCGAGTAGTGTTAACCTTTTCGCATGTTTTGACAGTTTGTAAGCGCACTGAAGCCGAATTGACCAGTTCCAGTGCTCGTGCCCGTCAAGGATTAGTTCATTTACTGTTGATTTTTAGTTTTTGCAGCCTTCAGTACAACAAGGCCTAACTGCTACGAACTCAGTTTTGAATGATGCGATTCTAATTGCCGTCAATGTTTGTCTCAAGTGTGTGATTCGAGGATTTTTGAGTGAGCAACCATAGAAACAAGATGTCTCTGTTTAGGTTGGAAAATATCAATCCTGAAATCCCGGGATTTTCACCTTTTTTCTAGTGCCGATCTTAGGCTTAATTTAGTTAAAATCCCGTGGTTCCAAGAATGTATCATGAAGGCATTTCCCATGCATGCGTTTGTGGATTAATTATATATTTTAGAGCACTTTTACAATTGAAGATGGCTCCCATGGGCATAAAGGCGTTTCAATGTCATAGTGACCGTAATGTGGTAATAATATCAACTATCACGTAAAAAATTCATTGAACAATCACAAGCATGTTGCGATCAGTGTTGCCACTTCTTGCGATTTTTCGCTACATCTGAATATTTTCGAGATCATTTAGAGATTCAGTTATTTTTGACAATAACCTAGATATTTTTTATGAACACAAAATGTAGTGTTTTAAGTGGTTTCCCTGCTTCAATGCACAATACAACTTTACTACTGGATGAGTATTTCCATTGGAAGTCAGCGAGGTTTTGGCCAGATAGGTCATGTGGTGCAGAGAGAAATGCAGCTATAGGAGACCAGCATAAAAAAGCCAGACAACCTAGAAAAGTTGAATAAAGCACTCGAAGCTATCAAGCCTACATGAGTTGAGGCTGAACGTGCTTTCTTGGTTCTCGGATATTTTTCAAATAAAATCAGGAGCCGCGTTAATGATAACGTTCTTGATGTGCTTTTTGTTCATGCATCAGTATTATAATTGAATGCTGTTCCTGTAACTTATGTGTGTAGCCTACTTCTTACAATTCGCTTAACCTCGAAAAATACCGGGATTGCTGAGAATAATTCACAGGATATCCCGACCCATTGACACCAATGCGCTACACTACGTCAGAGCTAAACGCGTAAGCAGGGGCGGATCCAGCCAGTTAGGTTAGGGGGGGGCGATTTCAGTAATATTTCGTACTCAAGTCTCGTAACGGTTTCGCTACTGTGGAAGGGATGAAATATACTTTGCAACACTGCTGTGACAAAACATAGGATGACAAAATGACCTTATATCGCGAATACTGTTTTCCGAATAGTAAAAAATCATGGTGAATAAATTTACCTTCGTAAGTTTTAAGGGGGTCGTTCGCCCCTGCGCGTAAGACGTTTGTAGCTAGTCGTGATGTATTAACTCGCTGATAACGTGTTGCAGTGTAAGCGCCTAAGTCTGATTTATCATTTAAAACGTACTTCCTATCAACAGTGCATCTTAGGCAGGTCACCAAGTTTGTGAGTATTTGAAGTAAGTTGGACGGATCAGATCACACGTAATGATGGTGTTGTAGGGACCCTGGAAAGATATACGAACTTTGCCTTAAACTGCACACACTTACAGCGAGTGACTAAGAAAAGTTCATCTCATCACTAATTTCGAACGCCAAATTATCCCAAATTCACAAAAGTTCCAAAAACAGCAGCGAAAGATACTACTTTCTCCAAAAATAATATTTTTACATTGAATGACTAGAACTAATATGAGGTAGACGCAGGGCATACGAGGGGCACAAGAGGTGCAGCGCACCCGGGCCTGGCAGGTACTGGGACCCTGGAAGATAGTACGCACGCTACGTTTTTCTGTAATCAAGCCCAAAATTACTCCAGTTGCCAGTAGCACAATCTATTTCAAAATCTTAGCATGTTTTATCCAAATTCTGATTACCATAGGAACATGCTACACCAATTTCAACGAGGGCTCCAAAAGCTAGGAGGGCCTGGTATCGGTCTTCGTACCTCCTGGTAAAATTTCTCTCAGAGGCCCAGAGTAGACCACTAATAAATGAGGGACCCGGCATTACCTGGTCCCACTGGCGATGACCTATATCAGGGTGATCCAAGACTGCGAGCATGAAGGGCCACATTATGGTTTGAGGAAAAATTTGCGGGCCACAAAAAGAGGAACTCCACTGCAATTAAAAGACTCGTTTGCTGTTCTAATAGACTTAATTTTGCTGCACGTCTAAGGGAAATTTTGATTTTAGGGTAATGTATAAGTTTTCTGTTTGTTTGCGACTCAAAACAGAGATGTTCTGCTGGAAAAAGGATGCGCAACACAACAACAAAACAATTTTTTGTTTCTTGGTTTTGGTTATAAAGTCAATGTTCGCTTTAATTTCCGTAGTCGGAAGACGCAAGCAGGTATGCAGGTTTCATCAGCCATTCTATTTCGTGTGCCGCTTTTCAATCGCTTCATAATTGAGAAAGTACTTTCGCAAATTACGAACATGGAGTACATCTTCAGTGCAAAGTCTCATAAGCCATGGCAATTGCCCGGTTGTCTCCCTGGTTGCGGGTCTGGTTACACTTTAATTATTTCAAAATTGCTTCCCTATAATTTGCGTGGTATTATTTCCCGTATGTTTTTTTGTGTTTGTCGCTCTTTAGATAAAAATTCTTTTTTTTTAACTTCACAAGACACTGTGGTTTGCCATTGTTTAAGGCTTTCCTCCTAGTTAGAATTGAACTTTCTGATTTTCTCTGATAAGTCTCTTCTGACACTCATGTTTTAAATTGCTGTAGCCTGCTTGACTAAATATTACTTCATTACTTCCACAATGCACATCTTCTAAACTAACTCAAATTAATTACAGTCTGTGCTTGCAACAACGATAAAAAGTAAGCGCATGCTTTGTGGTCACAGAGTACTGCAGCGTTAGCCTAGTCTAGAGGTTAGCTATGTAACGTCATAAATTGCAAAAAGATACTGTTACCCCCTAATCCTTACATATTGCACTTGAATGATGTGTGTCTTGCAAGGGCTGTGTGGCTAATGCAATGCATTTATGACTTTGTGTAATATATCGCAAACAGGAAGCGTTCGCGGGCCGCATGCGGCCCGCGTGCCAGTGTTTGGACCACGCTGACCTATATTGTATCAAAATTTTTTGAAAAAAGTCACGTCTGGACAAAAACAACTCTGTTGGGAGTTGGGGCTTAGTTTCACAATGCGTTAACTGGCAATTGTTTTGATAAAATCGTTTGTTTGAACTTTAAAACCCACTGCTACAAGTGCGTTGCTCAGCAAGCAACCTTGCATCTTGGTATATTAGAAATGTACGGCATCTTTTGTTGACGGTTAAATTGACTACTGACGGGGTTTACTGATACCGTCAACATTCAATAGAGGTTTTGCGTGACGTGCGTTGCTTCTGAAATCTGAGAGAGTTTGCGAAGACGTTTTACCGCCAGGCTTGTGGTGGCCAAAATGCGAAGAAAAAAGCACAAACTAAAGAGCACAAACTTTAAGAAAAACAGAAACTCTAGTTGTACAAAAAAATTGTTTTAAACACTAGGAACTTCCCGGTAGATACTGTGTGGAACATGTCTAGAAATAATCCAGTACTTCTGTCATTGGCTGGTAATGGCAGCGCCGAAGTAGCACTGCGCATGCGCATCTTCTCCATCCGAGTTTTTGCACGTGGACCAGAGATAATCACAGAGCCGAAGTGCCGGAGTGGATTCCGGCCGGAGTTTGCATTTTAGGCTGGAGCAGGAGCCGGAGTCAATATTTTAGGTTCGAGTCGGAGCAGGAGCCGGAGTCAACATTAAGGTCTGTGCAGGAGCCAGTCAAAATTTTTAAGGGGCCTAATTTCTGTAATGATGCTTGTTGTTGGCAAACAGAATGGAATTAATTGTGACGTGTTTTTTGACCAGTGTCGTCATATATCACAGAAGTGTGACACTGGGTGGGATTGCCGAGCATTTCACCACTAATGATGGTTTGAAAGTTGGCCCATGCAATTCGGAATCCATGCCGTAACTATAAGAATGTTGGGCTAATGATGTGGGCAATAACACAAGATACATGACAAAAAGCCATGGTTAACAAAACAGATTACAGAGAAGTAACAGTGTGGCGAAATGACCTATACACTGTAGGCCTGGTGACAGGATTTGACGGTGATGTTAGAAGTAAGTAATGTGCAGTAGTACAATACAGTGATTATTGCCATTGTGCAGATTTCTAGTCTAGTCACCGCTTGCATAGGCCAACCTCTGCTCACATTTTGGAGCCATACTGAACAAAGTTGGATGTTTGCTCTGGTTGCAGCTTTAAAGATAACCTACATTGTTTTGCATCTCTGTTGCCTATGTGATAAATTTGAAAGGGATTGGTAGCCTAAATTATGCGTAATGTAAATGTTCATCTTGTTAATTTTTTTGTACGATTTGCTTGCTCATTCATGTTAATGGCTCAGTTTAGCACAGTCATAGTTCAGAGTTTTATCTGAGCACATGGATAAAGTACGATTCAATATTTGTGAAGAGGTGATCAGCTCCTGACCTTGGAGATTTCAAATGAGTCTTTTGTAAAAATTTAAAATTAACACTCACTTCAAATACTTGTCATCTATCTGGTTAATTATTGAAGCTTGAACTACTTAACTAGTGTTTCAATGGTTTCCACTTCATAATTTAATTACTGCAGAACCTATACTTCAAGGCGTATATTTGATAAGCAACGTCTATTTTGCCTCATGAAACAAAAAACAGTTCTGAAGTTATTTTGTCAGTAGTTGCACACATTTGTTTGAAGTGATTACATGACTAGTTTAGAATGCATGACCTACAAAGCTGACAGTAATGTCTAATTTAAATGTTGGCAAGCTTTTAGTAGCTGTTTGCCTATGTTGTGTAAAGATAAGCTAAGCCATAACTTTAAACCTCAATATGTTGTGTCTCTCTGTATTGTGCTAGTCACGTGACCATTTAAACTGTTTGTGTTCTATCAAAGGCAAAATAGCCACGACATATATTTTGCCTCATGAGGTAAAATGGACAGTATCTTTTTAATATGGGTTACTTGGAAGTTTTCGGAGTGTTAACAGGAGTCGGAGTTGATGTTTCAAAATTTTTCGGAGTCGGAGCAAGAGTGGGAGTCTGAAAAATGTGACTCCGCTCATCTCTGACGTGGACACAGTGGTTTTCAAAGTGTTTGTGAAAACAATAACTGGTGGAAGGACTTTTGTTGATGTAGATCCGGTGTCCTTAATGTTTTAAACAAATAAAAGTGGTGAGCTTTTAAACAGCCATTCCAGAAAGTCTTCATTCTGATTGATTGTGCAATTGTCGTTCGAATAGAATTCTGAGCTGGTAAGGCATCAGCCATGGCGCTCGTCCAACCGAATAACAACGGTAACGACATTAGCAAGCTTTTAATGATAATTATAAGATGTGATGAGGGAAACATCCAGTATCATGTCATTTAAAGACAACGTCATCGGTTACTTCTTCAAGTAGATTATATTTGAATAAGAGATAACTGATTATCCTCTTCAGAAAAATCCATTTTATCTTCAATCAAGTCATAAAGTTGCATGATGCTGGCTTGTTTCCCCCACTGTTTTCCCCCACCCACTGAAACCGAATAGTTAAGTTCACTGAGACACAGCAAACCTCGTGCGCCGTCTAGCGCTTCGGTGCAACTACTTCAAAATACTTAAAAGCACTAATTTTTCTGTGTGCTTTTGAGGAATCAGTCGACTGCGCTCTGCTTTCATCTGTTTGCGATGATTCAAACTTGCTTCAAAAATCATTCTATATTTACTTCAAAATACTCTTTCTGTATGTTTTACATAATGTGGTTTTATTGATATGTGCAGATATATGTGTAGATGTAACTGATCTCGGGTTTCTTGGGCATCATTACTAACCTGTTCGAATATGCCACCTATCTACTGGCAACCAGCAATAGAAATTAGCATATATTTGTTGTAACTGATGTGCAAACTCCTCAGACTTGGACAGGCAGGAAATTACCGTCAGACTTGTGATCTTGACGAACCCTCTAGTCTCACTCACGTGCCACAGCCTCCTATGGACAGTCAGATGGATTACATGGTTATCGGACGAAGCAACAGCGGCAGGGTAAAGTGATTGTTCTGAAAAGAAATGTTTTGCAACTTTTGTAGGTGCGTCGAGCAACCGTCCTTCAAATTTTACGAAAAAATTTAAATAGGAAATGGCGTTCGGGGGTAACACTCGGTACTAATTGCTCTGTCTGTGGAAATGTCAGAAATAACACGGTAGCGAATGTTTTCCGAACGCGAAACTCCCAAAACACATTAGCGTTTACAGCTATCAGCAAAGGTTTATGACAAAGGTTTAGTTTTTATTGTTTTCGTAGATTTTTGCAATTTTGTCTTCGGAATAGGGGTGGCCACAATTTTAGTGCCCTGCTTGGCGGCCTATGCGTGTTGGGCTGATTTTTTTGTACCAAAGCTAATGAAAAATATCCATTTTTGATGGCAACGTTAGGCCACACTTCTTAGTCTTTCGCGTTTGATGGAATTAAAGTTCTTTCCTGGACTCCTCGTTCGTAAACAGATGTGAAGAAATGCCCAAATTTAGCAGAACTCTGCTGATTCTGCGCTCGTAACAGTAAGTTAAGCTACAAGCACCATTTTGCCTAAATTTATAGAGCTTATAAGTTTTGAAATTTTGGACTGCAATCGGTCAGGGCAGTTTGTAATTTAGCGTATCTTGAAGCATCGAGTGGAAGCCTCATATAAAGTATATTTGCGGACTTTGACAAAAATGTGCTTCGCTCGGTGCCTGCTCACTGTGCTCATAAGCATTTCGCACAGGCACCTAGGTACTTTATTTTCAGGCCATTGTTTGTCCTTAAAGCTGTTGTTTTCCGCTAAGTATTTATTACTATTGATGTATACCATCTCTCCTCCCAATCATATGAGCGAATGAATAAAAGTTTAAAATCTCTGCGATTTTTAAGTGGATTGCGGCCAATCTACAACTGCTAAAATTTCAAAGCGCTTCTTATGTGAGTGTGCTTTTATAAAAACGAATTTTGAAATTCGAAAACGTTTTCCGTTCATTTTTAGAAAAATAGGTTTACAAAGCAATTTTTAGCAACTGGTTTCAAAAAGCAAACGAAAAAACGTTTCAGGTTGCTTTCGTCAAAAACGACCATTTTTCCAATTGCGATGCGGAAAAAACTCTTGTCGGATAAAAATGTCTACTGATCGCTCATAGCTAAGATCATGGTGAAAGTTACACATAGTTGCTCTTCATGAAAACGATGTAAACCTTCACGCTGCAGTTAATTTGAGTATTTTGCCCGAGGTACATCTGCACTACTTTAAGGTTATTTTCACAATAAAATTGACGTTTGCAAGTCGGAAAATACGATTATGGTTTTGTCTAGCGTCGCAGATAGGTGGAGTTATTTTTACTCTCCTGGCCAAAGCTACTTAATTGTGGGCTTTTGTGAACTGCAGTGCGTGAGCTTAAAGTTCAAAATAAACTCGCGTAATACTGGTCTTATAAATTTTCGAAACGTGCGTTCCTATTTCTTATAGCGAGTTTGGGTTCGTTGGTTTAAAAAATTGTAATCGCGCAATCAGCACAAGCGAAGTGATTGTATGGATCCTACATGATATTTCACGAAAGTTTCGCACAAGGGTTAATGAGTTAATCTATTTGGTGTTGTCTACTCAACTGGTCTTGACTCTGAAATACTGCGTTGCAGTCAACTCCT
>Ga0210059_1000537_pt1 | contig 49207 bp, 23 predicted proteins | sample Ectturendosymbi2_FD_188042 | JGI IMG/M metagenome (GOLD analysis project Ga0210059, IMG submission 188042) | Ecteinascidia turbinata endosymbiont from Florida, USA - Sample 2 (SPAdes) (version 2) | ecosystem: Host-associated > Tunicates > Ascidians > Unclassified | place: Key West, Florida...
TCTACTGAGAATTTTTCAAACTTATTTAACAAATGGATCACTGTCAAGTCACCAGTATTTTTCATCAAGGTTGTTTTGAAATTGCATAACTTCACTGCCTTCAAGGTCGGTATCATAAAGTACTACGAATACATAAAACTTTCAGACCTTCATTACCATTTGCATTCGTGTTGTTTGTTAGGTCAATTTTCGGATGCAGCAGACAAATCTAAAAAGTTGCTAAGAGAACCTTCGTCAAATATTTTCGACATTATATTTGCTTCTCTGACCTTAGGCCAATGCGGGTTTAATGCCTATCGCGCTCATAATTATTCAATAGCAAAAGAATATATGACAGAGATTATTAACTGCTGGGAAACGTGGAAGGAAAGGGTTTCCCCAAATGAATCCAGGAAATGTGACAAAGTAGATTGTCCTAAGCAAATGACTAGTGATCGGTCTTTGTGGAGACATCACGTAAGAATGTATAAAGAAACTATGACCCACACTTTCAACTTGCTCGGGAGTTGCCTATTCGACGAAAAATTAGTCGAAGAGGCTTTGAAAATCTATGAAAGAGCCGTGGAAATTGCGAAACAAATAACGCAACAGGAAACTACCGACCCAAAAGTTGCCAAGTTGTTGGTGAATATGGGGAAATGTCATTTATCGTGTGAACGTCCAACTGCCGCTTTATTATTTTTCACAAACGCGGAAGAAATTTGGAAGACAAATGGAGACAGACAAAAGCTTTGAAGCGGAAATCGAAGATTGCCACAAGTTGCGAATTCGATGTAAGAAAAATTATCCGAATATTCTCCAGGTATCTCCTGAGTCTCAGTCTCAGCATCTGGACGCTGGTCTTAATCACGAGGCATACAATGCTTCATGTCCATTCCGTAGACGTGCAGAGACGTTCCACAAGCGAAATTCAACTCCAAGAAAGCGAAAGCTGAGCTCATGCTTTTCTTGCATACTTTTCACTTCGAAGTCTCAATGACACAATTTGTTTTGTTTGTAATTTCTTGGCTGATTAAACTTGCTTTGAATGGATTTTGTGAATTGAATGTTAACGTGATGGGGTCTTCCCATCCTAAATTGACAAATGATTCATACTGGGTCGTTCTTCTGCATGAAGGTGGTAGAAAAGACATTGTAATGTTTCAAAACGATATAAAATTACAAATGATTGTCAGCTGGTATTTTGCGGGAAATGAATCAACGATGCCAATTGATATTTTTTAATTTTTCCACTTTTTTGAAACAAAAACCTTACGTTTTTACAATGAAGACGAAGTTTGGTATTTTACGTAAAAAATAGGGTGTTATAAATTACGGCGAAATGATGTACTTCAGACGTAGCATACCGCAAGTTTTTTCTGAATAGAGACGTTGTAGCTTTCAAGCCTTTTTTCTCGAATATATTATTTTCTTCTGCAAGATTACCATACGATCTGTACATGTTTTTCGATATTTTCAGATTTTGGCAGGCGTGCAATATAAATTTTAACAGATTTGCAAAGAGATTCAAGTAGTTATAGAAATAGTTCCATGTTGTTCATAAGAAATTATTATTTTTTATATGAACATCTATCAACTTGCATGCACTTTGAAGTTCCTGTCTATTGTTTTCGTTGCGACAGCTTCGGCCGCTTCGGTAATCGATATGTTCGACTTAAAGCCAGAATTCGACTATCGGCTTGAATTTGCTTACAACACATTCTACTTCCATTAATCATTTAAACACTTTGAGCGTATTAAACCTTACACTCAGAGCAACAGACCTTTATTTTCTTCTGTTAACATTTCCTTCTTCACTATAAGATGTTTTGCCTTCGGGATGTCTGCTGCTGAGGACCGGTCTTTCACAGGCTCCTATTCGACCATGCATTTTGCAAATCGGTTTGCTTTGAACTAATCGCAGCAGTATACAATTGTACTAAATATTATACCAGCCATTGTGGCGTCATACATGCGTATGTTCCCTCCTATTGTCACGAGCCTATGCTTGTGTTTGATCAAAGTAATCGTGTTGGCGTTATTAAGCGTATGCTTTTCTATCACCGCCACATATCTGTCTTGGTGTTCTTTCAAATATCTGTGTGTTCCTTGTTGTTGGCATGTATACTTGAGTCTATTGCGTTGCGTGTGGGAGTGAAGACGTTATACCACACAATAGACTGTCATTGAGTTGAGCGAATCCTGTTCAAACCACAGTATGTGACATTGTGTGGTATTGATACAGCCGCTTGATTAAAACAAGGGTCGGCAACGTGTTTCGCACTCCGGACTAGTTTCAACCTGGCAGTATTTTGCGGACCGGCCTTCAAAAAACAATGAATTTATGGCACATGCAAATTTATTACAAGTCGTAAGTCATCATGGCACTGATTTAGCGATAGATCTGGATTTGCTTTGCTGCTGTAAGATGCTCCGGCCTATAAGGATTATAATATGATCAATGGCTCACGCAATGCGTTCCTTATGTAAGTCGTTCCAGTCACTTTTGGAACAACTGGCCTTGGTTCCGCAGGGTCTGGCTACAATTTCTTCAAGGACGGGTGCCGGGACGCTGTCCGGTGTTTGCCGAACCTTTGGGCGAAATCTTGTCGATATATATGGCAATAATGACTGTGCTGTAATGTAATTGTATTGTTAATCATTGTTGTTTATGAAATTGTAGGCAAATTGACGTTTTATACTTGCGTCTTGCAACCAACATATAAGCACCATTTGTATGTAAGCTGTGCTTGCATATGGTGTACGTGCAACACACAGGTTTGCTCCTTTTTTTCAAGTAGGAAATAATCAAAAAAACTTTTGCACTACTTATGACTGCTTGCGTAGCGATGCAGGCAATGCACAAACAGCTCGGAACTTGTTTTCGCAACGCAAAATTTTGTGTGTTTATATGGAAGTGTTTTGTCGCGGTCTCGGAAAGAACGAACGCGAGATAAAAGTGGCAATTCAGTTTTTCTCTACAAAACCAACGGCTTCGATTGAATCTTTGTCACGACCTGAAATAAGTTCGGGCGATTCGAACGTCAATTTGATGCCTGACAAAATTTGCTCTGTTAGTTCTTAACATTTGCAATGTCGGAAAAACTTGCGAAAAAAATTAATTGAAAAGGAAAACCCATACAGAACCATAACGAGAGGCAATGTATGTCGGGAATCTGTTTGGCGAAAATCCGTTCAGAGAGAAGCTGTTTGGCGAGAAGCTAAGCGAGAAAGCTCCTCTTCGCTGAAATAAGTCGACCTGACGATGTTTATCGTGTGTAGATTCGGTTAACGAAAGAATAACGGGACTCTCGTTCTTAAGAACAATACTTTGCTACAATATGCAGACCTAAACGCAGGGTGATATTTGAGAGCCTCTGGTAGTAAGAAGACTGCACATTTACATACCAAAGTATTGTTGTAAGACTGGTAAACTTTGCAGAAGCAAGCGACATAAACACGGAATTGGGGCGGAGCTCTGTTTGTGGTACAGGAATTCAGGCTCTCGCTTTCGTTGGTGCTGGCAAGTTTTTCCCACAAATGAGGACTAATAAACGAACTGTCGTTAGACTAATAAACGAACTGTCGTTAGCTCTTAAGTAGGTTATCTTAAAATTGTTCATGATTTTTGTCTTGGAAATTTTCAGCTCTTTCAGGAATAACGGAAATTTTCGAAAAGGTACAAAAACGGAACACAGTTCTGCTCGATTTTTCGTACCATGTGACTAACTTAAAAAATATGTCACAAAATTCATAAGCCACCGTTTACAATCAAATAAATACGGTACCAGCTTATTGAAACATACTAAGCCAGTGATATGCTGTAGAGTGTAGAGCCTGGTTGCAGTGGCTGAGAATAGGCATCCTCTTTCGCCTTACGTGGCTCACCTGACAGAGTAGTTCAGTGCAGCAGCAGAGTGCAACAAATTTAGATTTGATTTTTACTCACAGTTTCCTTGTTACTCAAACAAGCGGTCTATACACAATTTTTAGTAGTAGCCTACTTTTTCATCGGATCGTTGTTTGAAAACGTTGCGTATATCAGCTGTGGGTGATATTAAGAAGCAGGTACTTCCGCGTGTTTTGACATGAAAGACTTATAGGCCAACGAAGCAGTCATATAAGAAGCAGAAACGATCAGTAGATGGGTCGTTTTTGGGGAGATTTCGAGTTGTCGACATATTTGGAAAGGCAATTTGTGTAAAGTGCTCAAAAGAAATCGCTGAAGAATCTCTGAAACTGAACAAATTGTTGAGACTCATGAATACTAACAAAGATGTGGCTTCACTAACAGATGAGTTAAGTAAGCGTGTTTTTAAGCAGCGCTTTGAAAAACTAAGGAAGTGCCAAGCGTTCTTGAGACAATCTCTCACAAAGAAGCAACGACTTGAGTTATTTTCATACAAGGCAGCTTATGTCGTTGCTAGAAAAAAGCGATCATATGTGGAAGGTGAGGTCGTAATAAAGCCTGTGCTTGAGAGTTTCTTTGAGATATTTGAAGGTGAGGTCTTTCAGAAGACAGTCAGAGATGCCATTACTGGCGCTGCTCTTAGTAACAACACGTTAACTCGCTGAATCGAAAGTATGGGGAAGGATTTGAGAGAAGAGATTTACGAAGATTTTCGTTCTTCACCTTACACAGCATTGGCCATCCACGAGTCCACTGATATTACTTTAGAATCACAGCTTTTAGTGTATGGAAAATTTGCATGTGGGTGTCGCAAAGTAGAGGCGCTTCTTTGTTGTTTGACGTTGCATTCGACAACAACAGGGCACGATATTTTAGCCCTGTGGATGCTTTTTTCACGGAGAATCAGTTTGATTGGGGTCGTGTATTAGAGTGTTGTATCGAGGGTGCTGCATCGATAATGGGAAGAAATATTGGATTTCATGGTATTCTTCAAAGAAAATTTCCTCACATTCACTTCAAACAATGCATCATTCACCGGGAAGCTTTGGCTTCCAAAGAGCTTTCGTCTGTGTTCAATGAAGTGATGCAGGTAGTAATCAAAATGGTTAATTTTGTGACGTCTAGAAGTTTGAGCTGCCGGTTCTTTAGGATCTTTGCTTCATTGAAAATGCATAGAAAGCTCTTCGCCCATTCCACGCAAAAGTTTGGAATAGTCGCAGTTGCAAGATATGAATTTGAAAAAGTTTGTTCAACACTGAAGATCAATCAATTCAGCTTTTTAATGCACTTCGAAAAGACGATCCCCTGCCCTGACAAAATTTACACGTTCAGTTATATGTCTAAAAACTATTTTCAAATATTCTGGAAGGGTTTTACCCACCAGTGCATGTCGATGAAGAACGCAATGAGAAGAAATGATGTGCAATGCCCGTTTATTCACCAGAGTTGTAAAACCTGACTTCATTGAGCACAAACAGGGCGCCGTCTGGGTATAGTGAGCCAACGTGATCCCATGAGTTTATTTTACTGAAAAAAATTATTTATTTTTTCCTGATCATCAGTCACTTCGATAATTGTCTCTAGACTTTCGCACACGATGAACTCAATCTTTCAACTCAATTGCATGTATATATCGACTGTAAACAAATAAATACGTGCGGTTCGACACGTCAGTTGGCTCATCTAGCTGAAGGGTGATTCTTGCTTTTTACTGTACTTGGAATTTCATCTTCTACGTCATCTAAAATATCACAAAACATAACCCTTATACGACAACGTGCTGATTAGCTCGAGGAACAAATTTCTTAAGTTTCTTTTCGATTATATCTATAGTTTGCGGATTGATAAATTATTTTGCGTGCGGTTCTTCTCTTTTGCCATTGTAAAATCAAAGTGACAGGATGCTTCCAATCCCCATGTGTTTTCAGAAACGAACCCTTATATAGGCGGAGTTCCTACAGCACGAACTTAAGCGAATTTGTGAATGCAAACTCATGACACAGTTTTACTGTAAATATACAAGCATGCAGTGCGCGAGCGGATATGAAGAAAATCATCCATTTTTAAACTTTAGTGATTCTGCAACGCATTTCTTATGAAACACAGTCAATGCCTCGGCAAGGAAGGCGCTGGGTCTCCGGGGCGCCCCTTCTCGGGGGCGGCAAGTTGTTGATTGAAAGATAGTTTTTAAAAGTAGTTTAAACTATTCCTGTTTTGTGCTTAGCACTGAAGAACTTGTAAATATGGTTGTATAGAGAACATATTAATGAAATGTTTCCTTAAAAACCTGAGTAAAATTCAAGGTTCTAAAATGACGCTGTGTTTGTATTGATATCAGGGTTTCTTCCAACGTACTTGGATGGTAATTGCCCTTCAGTCCCTGCATCTTTTTGCCCGTCACCAAGCAACGCCATTTCCCTCCAGGCTTCACCACAGTCAAACGTGCTTTGAACAAAAGGTGGAGATGACTAGCAAATATCACTGGTCGGGTAGCTTACGGTTAAAATTACCCCTCTCCCGTCAAAATATGATAATCAAGCCCTGCTTGAAGTCACCGTGATAGTCAAATTTATCTTAATCATTTGTCTCAAATCGTTCGATCTTCAGCAGCACCCCGGCGGCACATAACCTGACACCCATCGGCATTGGTGACAAACAAATCGGGCCCCGCAAAAACACAGTTTCTGCGTTTTTATCGCCTAGCCTAAAATTAGTAAACGATTGAATCTAAGTGGTGCGGCATACCGCAGACTGAAAACCAGCAGGAAAGTAAGTTTTAACGAAATATGCCAGATCCATAGACGAACATGAAAAGAAAACAGAAAAAATAGGAAGAACAAATGATGATAAAGCTGGTGAACAGGCAGAAAAGGCAAGACCCATAATTGAGAATGAGAAAACAAGACCCCTCCAGTTTCTGACTGCTTGATTATCATGTTCTCCAAGTTTTAATATTCCTTACATCGTTACTAAGCACAAAATACGATCTTCTTTCGTTTTAAAGTTTTGTAAGCAAATTGGAGGGATGGAAAGGGAGTCAATTTCACAGTCGGCCCCGAGCGACACTTAGCGTCGCTATACACTATTAAGCACAATGTATTGATTGTGGAGCCATGTGAACGAGACCAGAGTTAGTTCACACGTATTGAATGCCCTTTCTGCTTCCACAGGAGTGGGTTGGATAGTACGCAGAGCTTCATAAAGAGTTTGAATATTGGCAGATCGTTGGAAAAAGTGTAAAACGTATTAGTACCAGTAGTTTTCCTTATCCAGTTAACCGTCAGAAAAATATCTGGATATCAGATAGCAAAAAACTCTCAACCGCTTAAACGTTAAACCAGAATTTTTGGAGGGAGTTTTAGGGACCCGATTCGGGTCCCTAGAATTGAAAATCGAGTACCTAATTTCAGAGAAAATTATTATCGGGTCCCTAGAATCAGAGAAATCGGGTGTCTACACGTCCATACCGGGTACTTAATATTTTCCTTAAAAAAAAACTTGTTTAACCGCTATCCGGATAAAACAACACTTTAATTGAAAAGTGCGAGCTGCAGGGAGAATTTATATCAAAAGTTAGATATGGTCTGAAAAAAAACACTAGGAAGCACCTCCTTAAATTTTGATGAAATGTTGTGGATAAAATGCGAAGTCGACCATTACACTGGCAACTAGTTGCTTCGTGGACTTCTTTCACTAATTTCTCAGGTCAGAGAGTTGATTCCAGGTGGTAGCTGTGTTGTTATGACTGTGATGGTAAACCTCACCAGTCCATGTATTTTTCTTTGGGTGAAGGAGACAAAATGGCAAAAACATATGACAAAATGGCTGAGAAAAATATAAAAAATCCACTGAGTTTAAAAAATTTCCATAACTTCGTTATTTTACTAGCCGTAAATGCAACCTGTCAGATAGGAAAATGTACGCCAGGTTGGTAACTTCTGTTTTAGCTTATACCATCACATTGTTAGCAATTTCTTGGAAGAAACCCTGTGAAAATCGGTTTTGAGTTTAGACTAAACTAATTCCTCTATCTGAAGAGTATTCGTTCGTGAAACCCAATCAGGTTCTGCTAATAAAATTATTATCTGGCATTTTATTGTACAAAACGTCTTGCATCGGCCCCCAGTTACCGCAAGTGTTTTGCAGATATCTCTCCAGACTTGGATTTTCAATTTACGAGAGATCTTGCATCATACCTGTGTCAAATAAAATTATGTCGATGGGTAAACAAATCAAATCTGTCACTAAAATGGCGGAGTTATTGAAACGTTTCAAGAATCATTATCTTTTTTCGTCGATAACAATCTTTTTCTTGGAACAGCAAAGTGCATCAGAATAAATCGCATTATCAGGATTGTCCTTGGAGCTTAATTTTTTCTATCCCATCCCGTCCCATCCCATTGCATCTTGTGACTTTCCCATCCAACCCCATAGGATTCCTTTAAAACTATTCATACCGAAGTACATATATCTTTACATGTGTAAAAATATTTCTAGCGTCTGCAGAGCTGTGACTAAAACATCCACGCTCCTCCCTATCGGTGGGCCGATAAATTTGATTAGCCTTGTTTCAGTTCACCTAAAAAAGGGCCCATGCATTTTTTCGGTGTTCTCGCATCATCAAGCCATGCTGCTACACATCTACGTCTAATACTTACTATGTTGTAAACATGCAATCAGAAAATTCCTAACATATGACGAAACTGCTAAAGATGCAACATGGAACAAAATTTAAGTCCACTGTAACAAACGGTGCCATCTAAAAAATCCCAGGGCCATAAACCTTGGATTATCTCTCAAATATCTTCCTATGCCGCTGTAACTTGATATACAACGCTTTCAATGCAGCACAATTTCAGTGTATCAGCGAGGAGTTTACGATAAAAGCGAAGTTTCTGGAATTGTTGAAGAAGTACGTCGTTACTTTCAAGTTGATACAGTGGCGTACGCAGAAAATTTTCATGGAGGGGTTTTATTCAGTGGCATATGGTGGTAATTTGTTTGTGGTGTGCAGTCTTTGTGACGTCACAATTTGAAGTCATATTTATGTTTCCAAACCAACGTTTTGGCCAATTTTGTTAACAAAATATGCGTATTCTTCTACACGCTCTCCCCTTATTTTATGTGTCATTGCACTGAATATAAACTATCAGCGCTCCAAATTGGGATATCTGAGGAACATAAACTCAATGCCACGACACAGGAGTTCATCACTGCAAAAGTTTGGCTGCGTGTTGAAAAGGGGGAGTAAAGCACAATAATCACTGCGTCAGATCAATTTACAACTGCAAAATGAGGCTGCGCGAATGTCTCGTCGATTACGAGCAGTCGAGCATGGGTATGCGGCTGGACTGGCTGGCGCATACCCCGGTTTGCAAGATCGAATCTTGCTAAACTACACAACAGGGTTGCCAACCTGTCTTCACCAAAAAAAGACAGACCTTGTCCCAAAAAGCCAAATAGACGTTTTGAGGCATATGCACATAAAACATGCACAACCACACACAAAATAGACATTAAAACTCGTCAACAACATCGATAAAACACAAGTCCAATCTTTAGAAGCATATTCTTTCCCCGTAATTACACTGTCGTGCATTTTTTTTCTATCAGTAAGATCGATCATTTAGGCAACAGTAAAACTTTTGCAATAATCTGTGCACCCTGCATGATAATAGACCCTCATCGCAAGAGATTTGTAATGAATAGCCTATGCAGCTTTTTTATTTGCAAAAAAGCCAAAGGTGATAAAAAAAAGTCAGACTTTCAAAGTCTGACTTGAAAAAAGCAGAATTGGCAACACTGCTGCGTAAGAATTGAGAATGCGCATGAAGTAAACAAGAAACTTTCAATTTTTGGTTATGTATAGAAGTCCACAAAACTTAGTTTTCCTTTTCCCCTGCTGAGACATTACGAAATGCCTGAATGCTTCTATGTTAAAAACTGCTGTTTTTGAACTGCTGCAACAGTTCTATCATGCTACAGAATTTGGTAATGTAGCCAGTACGGTCAGCACTTCCGTTGATCAGCCATAGAGAAAATTATGTCGGATAAACTGAGCTGTCGCGGAACACAATCTGAAACATGCGTAGTCGTCAAAAGGACTGCAAAAATTGGTGAGATGGTTTCTGGACGCAGACGATAACCCTGGTTCTCACCAAAACCTAATTATTACTTTTAGGCCCATTTACAATGCTCCTTGAAATTTGCATGCAAATTTATTCCGTGGTATGTGTCTTAAGACGACAAATTAACAAGCAAAAAGTATGCGAAAACATGTAATTTCCTTTGCACAGGTAATAAAGATTTTGTTAAATATCAAACTCAAGGGGGGGTTAACCCCACCCACCCACTGCGTACGCCTTTGAGTTGATAAGACATATGGACGCTTTAACATCGATTTTGAGAGTTGTGAATTATGTTTTTGCAGTCAGCTATGCAAAGAAATTGTGCTTCAAATACGGCCTAGAATTATTTTACAATAATTGCTTTGAAAAAAATGAAGTGTACAAAAAGATTTCTATCCAAAATCTTTACCATGGATATTACGTATAATATTTTCAAATTGATTCAACAAAACAACCTTGCGCATCAACAGAGGTTGTTGGTGTTATTTCGCACAATTCAAATTTACTAAATTAGTTTTGGTTTGCACCGCAATGAACAGTACGTTGGGCTTGAAATTAAAAGAACAAGGTTTGTGATATCAAATAAGCATGCTTTTGTGGAAAATCAGGCGATTTGCAATGCTTTCTGCTGAAACAGTTCAAGAATTGTTTTTCTTTTTTCGCTTTTGTATCATGAGAATAGGACGAGGGGTTTTCCTGGAAAATTTCAAAGTCAGCAATTTTCTCATATCTCTTGTCTCAAGCTGTCAGCCACACCGGGCACATTCATACGGACAGAGTTAAGTTTTACTTTACGCTTATCCACTAGGGATGGCTGGGAGATTTCGAAAACATTTATACTGCGCAAGCTTTTTACAATGCCTAACCCGGTTACTCTGTAATTCTAACAAGTTGTTGGTTTGTTGCAGTATTATTGCTAATAAATTAAATTACCTTTTGCTGGCACTGATTAAATCGTTGCATATGTCCTGGGAGTTCTGCTGTTGAGCGCTTGTGCTGATGTAGACAGTGTTTTCACCACACGTTGCGACAAAACATCCTTCATTCCGTGGAAAATGTCTTAAATTTTCGGCTTTATTACCGGGATGATTATTTTTCTCGAGAAAAGGCGTAATCACGTTATTTTAGTGGGGAAGTCTGCAGTACTGTCAACGTTAGTGCACCCTGCAGACGTTTGAACGCATGATTCGTTTCTGAAACTATTCTTCAGCATTTGTGCCGCACAGCGGCAACACTGCGGTCCATCCTTAAGTTCTGATGCTGCAAAATTATTTGCACCTTCATTCTTACATGCTACATTATTTTACAGTATGTACATTGTAGAGAACCAATGTTCATGGAGTTGTCTTCTGTGACTGGAAGGAACGCGTAGTGGTTCATGATGCCACAGAGATGTCTACGACAGTAGTTGCGAGGTCAACCTCGTTGTTGCAGGAGCACAGGTCAGGTCAGTCTCCCAATTATACGATCTGAAGTCTTGCGGTTGCCAAGTCAAACAAGACGTAAAAAAGGCTCTCACTTCTTTTTCAGTTGGTAACTTTCCAGTAGCACGCGACGTTTAATTGCCAACTTTGATTGTATTCATGGGCGCAATTTTGTTGTAAAATGTGGGCGACAACTTGGTGTGAAACCAATGTAGTCATCGGGCCTATGCCAGTCCTGTCGCCACGGGAGGACTTTGGTGGACTTTGCCCCCCAAACTAAGCTCCAAACCCCCAAATTGAAACATGAAACGCTATAAATTAGTGGAATTTTTGTCAAACTTTAATGTCAAGCCATTCCCTGCACGAATGTAAATCCCCTCCCCACAAACGTATAGTCCCCCTATTGACGACTTTCTGGGGACGGTTCTGGTCTATACAGAAATAATGTTTTATATATACAGATCCGCAATCCCATTTCTAGATGTGATTTTAGAGAAATACCAATCACGCTTTGTCCTTGTAGATGATTTATATTTTAGCGTAATATAGTTACATTTGTTGCTGGACACGGTACTGTAGTTCATCCTGTTTCCATTATTATTGTATTTGGATGTAAACACGCACAACAATTTAGTAGCACACATCAATTGGTTTTATCAGACCTGTCAGCTGGAGTGCACAAAATCCTGAATCACATCGGTCGCACGTGCATATCATGTTTCTCAATAAAAAAAAGAAACAATCACAAAACTATCTACGATGACGCTATAGGCATAAGAGAAACTTTCTAGGATAGCTCTATAGATATGAAAAGCCGGCTTGTAGGCTTCTCAAACCAAGCCAGGAATCGCGTGAGTGATTGATATTTTCGACGCAACACCATTGCGTCGTTTTAATTTACTCACTGCTGTCGCCTTTTCAGAAACAGTGTGAGACTAATCCCAGCAGCGAATAAAAGAACGCAGCTGTGTTTGCAAACAGAATTAGCTGTTAGCTGAAGAAAAATCACAATCACTTCACTCATAGAAGTTATAGCAGTGAGCACAACAAATTTACGTCATGAAAGAAAAAATTAGTCACTCTTAATGTTAAAAAAAATTGTTTATGCAGACCCTAAATTGGCCCGAAATATTTTGACAAACCTGCCCGAGCCCGGTCCAACACGAAAAGCCCGGACAGGTCAAAAGTTTCTGTAAAAAATGTGATGTATCTGTAAAGCAAATGTTTCACACTTGGATGAAAACATTGCTGCATTTTTGGTTTGGTTAAACTCAAACAAATCAGATGACTTTCGAACCAATGCATTCAGCACAAGAACAAAGTGTGAGAGTCAAGGAAAAAACATCTTTTGGATTTGTTGGTCATCATTGTTGCGACATTACAAGAAATTAGGATAAATGTATATTTTATCCTTATTTCCGACTTCCGGATCAAGTCCCTACGTTTTGAGCCATAGGTCATTATATAGCTAGGTAAATACTGTAGACTACTTCTCCAACGTTTGATTGAAATCCTATTCACCAATAGTTGAAAATAGTCTTTTGCTAAACTCACCATCCCAAAACTAAGTCTCCACAATAGTGCTGCTTTTTGTCTTCGGCAAAAGCTTCGCAGCGATTTGCCTCAAAATCTAACTTTCTAACATGATATACACTAGCAATATTAAATTATACGCTGTCTATTTCGGAATGCGTGACAACCAACGTTACAGCAAAGCCAGTTACATTTCTGCACTGAACAAATCATGGCTGTACTATGGTCTCTTACATGTGCAGCGGTAATACTCTCACTGTTACAAGAAAATAACCTTTCTGACAGTAGGCCTATGCCACACAGGAAAATGTCGGACAGAAGCAGTTAACCATCTTTCACGGTCTCTAGAAACAATAAAAAATGCTAAAAAATATTTTATTGAAGCTAAAATACATAAACAAACAGAATTAGTGATACCACACCAAACTGTGTTTCAACACCAACTAGACTATGCATGGCCTACCACCTAACATGAAAAGCTCTTCACAAAAAATGTGACAAACATCACTTTTATTTTTGAAACCTCTCCAAATATATAACCTAAAGAGAAAAAAGTGGGGCGGACATGGCATATTATGTCCCTCCGTCTGAAAAAGTGGGGGACACACGTCCCCCGTGTCACCCACCAAATTGCGCCCATGATTGTTTTCAAATAAACAACAAACTCCTCAATACACTTGAAGGTGACGTAAGAACAACGTGTTAACAACGGTAAACGGTTCTGTGTAGTATGACGTTGAGCAACAGCGTTGAGCGTTCACAGAAACTATCGCAAACAGCGACCAATTTCCGTGGTCTGTGTTAGCAGGCCAACATGTTCAGTTTTAAACTGTTCGCAAATAAGTACATTGAATTGAATCGCGAATGGAATATTACTGGGAATTGCGCAGTAAGAATGCACAAAACCTTAAAGCAAAAATGTATCCACTATATATGAATGCCCGCTTCGAAAAAGAGGTGTGGATAAGTTCGCGAGAACTGACACGCAAAGCATAAATCGACTTGGGAACGTTCTGGAAAGACATCTGGAGTGAGGTTTGCTTTTGTGTGGAGTTGTTGATGCGAGGGGTTATTTTAATGTTATTTTTTTATTTTTTTGTACGTACCACAAAATAAAATACACGATCGAAAAATTCACGTTAGCCATGCAGCCGCGAACACATCATTTCTGGGTTGCGGGAGCGGAAACTCTGCATTGTAGCAGACAAACACAAAACCGGTGAATACGTTTTGGACGGCAACGTCGCAACGTAAACACACTGTTGGATGACCGCTACACCGATGAAGCACAAAAATTCGTTAAACTACCAGCACGTAGCAGGCACTAAAGCCCAAACAGAATACGAGCACATAACAATAAATGATGATAAAAGCGAGTATGAGACACGCGTGTACACTGCGACTATACCAACACAACTGGTACAATCAAAAAATAAAAATCACGCATAAATTCAAGCATATATGAGGTCGGCAAAACCTTTAGCTCAGCTATGTCCAACCCAAATGGTCCTCTGAGCCAAAACGCATTTCACTATCTTGACCAGAGTCGCACATTGAATGGCTTACTTTGATCTTAGAAAACTAAATTTAACTTAAGTAAAGATCTAATCCTAACTGCAACGGTAACACACGTGATAAAGTGGCACTGAGGACCACCTGCATCAAAAATGTCAAGTTCAATATTGTCAACACAAGGATACGTTGTCAGTATGTAAGCTACTTTTACTACAGTGAAAACCTAAACTGAGCCGCACAAAATCCTCGACTGTGCCGCATGCGGCCCGCAGGTTGGACATAAATGCTTTAGACTTAATTCTCCGATTGCGCTTCAACAGCCAGGGACTCAACCGCAGGTGCACAAGGCTGTAGCTCACAAATTCGGCTTGAGCTGTAACGTCAACCTCCCCTGAGACGACGGTTACGTGGACAGCTGTGGCTGGACGATTACGTAACTGCTGAAAACGTGTGGCTCAAACACGAAAATCCTCGAACTGGGGTCTGAGACGAATATACAAATTGGAAGATGCGAGAAATGAAGAGACCAAAAGATGAGATAGGTTTTAGAAGGTTGAAGGCAGAGCAGGATTAAAAAGGCGAAGAACCGGCCTGTTTCTCAGGAGCTGTAGGCAGTTGGCAATATAGAACTTCCCAAACTCTACGGTGTGGAAGTGCGTAGATGTGAAAGATATCAAGCTTTTTCTAAATAAAATTAGCTACTGTACCATACACACAACAATAGATCAATACAGAGATATCACGTAATGTTTAAATATTCTAGCCGCGGCCTTGTGTTTGGACACACTGATGTAGTCAACCAACCCTGTTTGTTACTTTTTGACAGGTGTTTGATTTGATCTAAAAAAGGAAGATAAGTGAGTGTAACATTAAAATTACTACACAACAGCAATTTATCACAAATCCGTATTAGTGGGATGCCTGTAGTCGAAGCTTCCTTGACACTATCGCTCTTTTTTTCATTACCAGTGTTAGAGTGGTAGGAAGTGTGTGACACTACTTTCCATGCCTTCGTGTCCCTTTCAATTGCCTTTTGATTTGACTTGCTCCATCATAGATCATGCACGTATTGTCACATACGTATGCATATCCAATTATAGAGTACATTTTTCGAACGAAACCTTTCAGTTTCGGAAATCTGTCTGTTCTCACTAATTTCAAGAATCTCTTTACAGTCTGGTCTCATGTCATGAATATTATACATTTTATTTGGAAGATTTTATGCTTGTTCTGAATAAAATTGCCTACTGTGACATATGCACAATATTAAATCAATACAGAGAAAGCTCGCGGGTCTTAAAAATTCGTTTGGCGGGCCTGTAGTTGGGCAACACTGATCTAGTCAACCAAACCCGTATATTACCTTTTCACAAGTGTTTGAAAACAACAGTTGGAAATAAAATAATCACAATAAGTAAATCAAAGATGGTGAGGAAAAATTACGGAGGAAGGGAGCATGCCTATGTACACAAAGGAGTGGATCTAGTTTAATTGAGGAAATTCGGTGTGGTCAAAAATATTGCAGACATGATACTTCTACTTGAATGTTGGAACGCTGAAATTGATGCATTTGAAACTCGTAGAGAGAAGGTGGGCTTTCATAGACACAGTACCCTTGGGACAACTGCACATTTATATCAACAAAAAAACACTGACGAAATATTTGAATGTCTTCTTAACTGCTTTGACCGCGCTGGCAATCGGACTTACGATTTAATGTTCTTTTCAAGCGGCAGCAAAATTGCTAGAAAGCTCATCATCGAGCTGCTAAGGTAGCCGCAAAAATGATATTGTATAGTCTTTGAATAGTTCGAATTGGTTCAAAGTTAATTGATTGCAAAACAAAAAAAAATTGGCAAAATAAAATGAAATAGTCTTAGTTTGCCGGTGACGTAGAATCCCAAAAGATGGACCGTTCGTGGTGTTTATTCTTGCTCACCCTTTGACAACTTTCTGTGCTGCTTTCATCGGATTTCGGTTGGTGCTTTAACTAATCAGGGCAAACTTTGTTGTCACAAATCCAACAGGCGTCAAACTTCAACGGCGATTGATCGTCAAACACGGTTTCTGAAATACAACAGAAACAACTGAGCGATTCTACCAAACGCAGCAATAGCAAACTATCAGATCGCACTGTCGATTAACTAGCGTGGCCAGACAATTAATCCTTGAAACCGCGACTGCGAATTAAGTCAGTTCAGCAATTAACAACGAAAGGGAGTCTGCTGCCACTATTTTCAGGTAAATCTACGCGAACTAAAGGCACAGCGATAAACTTGCATTGGATTCACTGTGAGCTACAGATGTTCAGGAGAAATAAGAATAAACATATATTAAATACCAATTGGTGTGAAATCCACAGCTGAGATCTTTGGTCCTTTCTGTGATCAGAAATACTCTGACTCAGTTAGCAGAATTTGGTTTATACACGAAGAGCCGAAATGTTACTAACTCGAAATTAGACTGGGCTGTGGTTTTTACTGCACGTTATTCGAGACGAAAAGGAAAAAACAGTTGATCTTGGCGCGAGACTGGGCAAACCGTCAAAGGCCGTTGCCGACCTACTTGGCAACCACAAAGGCCATATACCAAGGGACGGAAGCAGGTCAATCCGCTTGCAGGGATCTCGGTGCGGTATTGTGTCAACAGGGGAAGACCGTCAAGAACCTGCTGGTCTACACAAGGAAGCCAAGGGAACCGTAGCTGGCAGGAATACTGCGGTATCTGCACAGATGCTGTCAATTAATATTAGGCTTTAAGGCAGCATCAATTAATTCAAACCCCATTTCAACCTAGAGAGCTGCACACATTAGAAAACTAGTAGCCGCATGAACGCAGCTTGAAGCCACGCAGATGGGACATTAGTCGCTGCGCGCCGTTTCGACGCTGTCAGCAAAACACTTTTTTTTATTTATATGGTGGTTTGTTGTTGGCGCTTTAAGTCCCGGCAGAGATCGAACTCTCGACCTAGCACCGAAGCGGAGACACTTACCACTAGACCACGGGCTGGTCTACAGAACACTGGCATCACAACCACAAGTCATGTCGCCAGGCCACAAGTCCGGTTTGTGTCCGGAGCAAATGGCAACCAATAATTACACAGTTAAAAGCGATTTTACCATAAGCCCAAGATGCTCCACTTGTTCAGAGAACTTAAAACGTATACAATTTTTGGAAATATTTGGTGTTGCATGGTGTTTATAGTTTTTGTTTATAGTTTTTTTCAGAGTGTTATACATTTTTACTTTATTGTTCTGAACGACTGCTGAAATCACATTGGAAATTATATGAGCTGAAGTTGTAGCACGTAACTGCGTGCTTCTAAATACTTTTTACACTACACGTTAAGTCCAATGATACCACTCAAGCTTGGCAACATGCCACGCACTGTTTTAAAGAGCTACCAGCGGAGTTCATCCTTTAAGAAGCTTTCCACGCGTCAAAAGCTTCAACTAAGTTAGTGATGAAATATTGCAACCGTCACCGGGTTACGGCCTGTATGACTCTTGTGTGAGGCTCAGTTGTTTCGGAGACGAACCTGCTAGTTTACAGGACCGAATTAAATTGACATCTTCTTTGATCAGCCTGACGAAAGTTAATTGATTCGCAAAATGTTTAGGGGCGTCAACGCCAACAGCGCTTTATACTTCATCACGGACAAAACAGGGCTGCCTGAACAAAGCAGTACAGTATGTTCTTCATTTTGTGTGCCCGTTACGATTTAGCAAAGGAGTGTTTTTGTATTTCGAAAGCGCAGCAGTTGATCAGAAACCTGTGCTTTTGGGTTTTGATAAATCGAGAAAAAACAAGTGACCTGTGGAAGCTTAAAAAATACAGATTTCCAGGTGATAACATTCGTTGGTTCGTCCAACCAGGTTGCTTACTACTGGATCATTTGCTTCAGTACTCATAGGCTGTTGTGCTACTTTATGCATGTGGGCACAGCCAGATCTTGCAAATTGTACCACCCGTCAGTTTTCTTGCTTGACGTTTGAATCGCAGAAACCAATAACGATAAACAAACCAAGCTGGCGCCAGGGATGTAGTCCAGTGAGATGTCTTGTATTCCTGCCTCTCTGCGATGCCGGAAGATTTACTTCTAAGTGTGCGAGTGTTTTGTAAAAGAAGCATGAGACTTAAGAGAACCTCTGCACAAATCTCTGTTCAGTCATTTTCCTTTGCTGCAGCCTGCAATGCATCATGTTCTTTCAAAAATGCTCTAGATGTCAGCAACGATGTCGAGCAGGATCTGTTTCAAGTCGAGAAATGAGGTTGAAGTTAATTATTATGGAAAATCTGGAGCGCGTTCTGACTCAAAGCATGAAAACATGCCTGGGACGTGCAAGGGAAACGATGAATGGTTGACCTGCATTCATGTTTCACCGGCTCCAAATACCCAGGTTTGCCATCCTCAAAAACAGTTCTTGACCTTGAAACAACAAAGAAATTTATGGGTCGTTAATCATTAGAAGCCCGTTGTTTTCTCAACATTACGTAACAAATGCATGAAAACGACGCGTGTCAAACAATTGGCATACTGTGATTGTCGAAGCCATCACCTTACATTATGTCACAGGTTATAACTGCCGAAGCTCAAATGTCACGGCGAGCGCGTGTTAATCCAAGCGTGACTACGAACGTTAATGTATTGTTTTCTTCGACACCTTTGCTGCTTGAAATCGTTGGAAATAATTTTCTGAATTAAGCATACGCGATTGCTCAAATCCATGCCGCATTGTTCAGTTTTGTTTGCATAAAAATCCTTTTTCACTGAACTATAAGAAGGCGATTTTTACGCTTGAATGATAACAGCTGAGCTGCAAGGAATTTGAGGTTTAGCTGGCTGCAGCAATTCAAGGAAATTCTCGCCCGGTAGGATCAACAGCTTTTTAGAACAAGTTTAAGGATGAAGGTCCATTTAATCACACAGGACGCATATGCAGTTCTTGCAAACTTTACTTAGTTGTTTGACAAAAAAAATGTATTCGATTCACCGTTAGGCGTCTTGAAAAGAGGGTTTTAAAACTCACAAAAGCAAGTAGAAGGGTTAGGAAGTACCTCCTGAACCGCAGATGCCTTTGAAGCGGTCAAGCGGGAAAGAATTACTCGTTACGCGTCATTCAACACTTACGTAACTCTCACAAACGAGCGCTGCGAGCTGCTTCCCTAGTTGCCAGAACACTCCCCGTTTCATTTCTGGGGTCTCGGCAACAAGCCTTATCGACATTTGCAACAGCCTTTTGCGTTGAAAAGCTTCGGTTTTGCTCGCTCAACCGATGTGAGGGTGATATGAGTAATGCCCATGCAAGGTTCATATGCTGACGGGACTCAAACTATTTTGACCGTAGCGCTGCGTCATCTTTTTTGCCATTCAGTAAAAATGCAACGACATAAGGTCATGCGCATTTTCGTCGATGGAACGATAGTGCATTTTCGTCGATGGAATGCCAGGTTTTCATTTGAAACTGGCAAAAAAAGGTTTTCGTTCTTGTTCAAGCCATCGACGAAATTCGGCAGATTAAAACCAAATAAGAAAATTTTGCATTTGCTAGCGCCAAGTAAAGTACTCACTCCAAGTTAGGTTTGAAAAGAGTTTTCTGGTGTGAAAAGTGTTAGTCAGATTTCAGTATTTTTTCAGCATTTCTGAAAGCCTTCCAAGGGTGTTTGGAGATATAGGGATCATCATATTTGGCGCTATTACGATAAAGGTCATCGCGAAGCATATTTTTAAACAACCAAAAGTAACATAAAACATGTCGCTGAAACAAAACTTTCAGCCGCAGTTTCTGTAAATAAACGGAAGATTTATGTGTAAAAGCAATTTCAATAAGTAAAAAGAGCAGGTAAATTCTTGAAGAAATAAGCTTGGCATTTTGAAACAGCCTTTGAGATAATAAGTCAAAAATTTTCGTCTCATGTTTTTCGTATATTCCGACTTTCATTTGGAACTGAACATTGTGTTTTAATCTCATTGGCTGGTTGGTGCATATTCTGTCTGAAATTCAACACAAGCGTGCTTTATAAAAATCGAAGAAATGTGTGGTAAAAGCACTTTTTGTTTTTGCGGTCAAGGATTTGTGAATTTGCGAGCTAAACCATTGCCGGCCGTTTGAACAACATTTGGAGCATTTCATTTGTGGAAATTTGCAATGAAAATTAATGGATTCTGCAGATTATTTGCCGAAGTCATAGCGCAAATTCACAATAGCCCTTACAAGTGGAACGCGTTTCGCTTGACTGGCCCTTCACGCAATGTGCACAGCATAACGCTGTCACACGCAGCTTGTCTAAACCAGTGTTTTCAATTTAAGGACAGCTGTATTTTTAATGCTACACTTAGGGACAGATCGTTAGGCAAGTCAGGTAAGGTTTTATACTACATAAAAACGTCTGGGCAGATTTCTCATCAACAAGAACGTATATCCATTCACACTGAATTGAAAAAGATCAGCTTGGTTTGTTGCCTGTAGGTATCGATGAAATGAATTGGCGGCAAGACTTCCCTTGCGGTTGTTGCCTAGCTCTTAATCCTACACGTGGTACAGTCTGATGATAACATAACTCCATTGTACGGCAAGCAGGAAGACAAGTGTTTTTGAGGTGTTTTGAGAGATGGAAATGCTCCCAAAAAATACAGCATAATCTCAGTTTATGACCACCACCAAAATACACTAAACCTCGCTGTGCGACCTGCGCGACATATAGATAATATAGTTGCGGTTTATCAAGATGTCTTTGCAGTCAAGAAGGTCAAACTCGAGAAAAATAAATACGACTGTCAACTGTTGCATAGTTTTTGCTCTGTTTGCAAAATTTTCTGAATGATGACAGTCAACATTTGGTAAATAATACGGGTTGATATTCACCAAGAAAAGTTTTTTTGTCTTTCATGAAAGGGTTTGCATTCGCCCATAATAGACCTATATCAGGTAATAGCCTGCAGGTAGGCGAGCAGGGCAAGAGAACATCATGCAGGGGCGCACGCAGGAATTTTTAAGGGGGGAATGAATTTTTGAGAAAAATATTTTGCTCTCACTAAAGTGCAGGCTACCTTATTTACTATAACATTTATGTCATATATGCTATTTCTATTTTAACACATCAACTCTTTTTTTGACCAGGTCCAGCCGCGACGTCTGTTTTTCTTTGCCCGTTTTCTCCCGTTACCGTGATTTTGTTAATCTCTTAAACTACGATGCAATGTAGCGTGGCACTTCTCTGCAAAAGTTTGACATTGTTTATGGAAGTTTGTAACATGCTCAGTATCCCGAGATATTGTTTTAAAACCACTCTTATGTGATATAGTAGCATTACTTCATGCCACTTCCAGCAAATTCTGGTGTATCAGTCGGCATATATTTGTCACTAAATGTTATCAGTAGCACTTTTCTCAACATCGCAGACAAGCACAATGAACTGCAGTACCACTACAGATCGTAGCATTATCTCACAGCCACGCTACATGGTTGTTGGTCGATAACAAAAGCAAAATACCTTTGTTAAATCACCAAAACGGAATTGAAACAACAGTTTCTACACATACTAGTAAAAGGCAGCACAAGCTTTGGGAATTGCTAGTGTATCATCTAACATATTCGAGGCAGTGGTAGTAAACAAAGCTTAGCCGACATATCACTAACTTTACAGATAATTGCGCAAGGTACGCACAGATGTCGCTGTAGAAATTTTGAAAGGAAAGAATGGACGGGGACGGGACAGATGCTCTTCAGGGGGATCTTGGAGCAACCCATGCATGCTTATTTGGCCAACTACGCACATGACATCTCTCACTCTCTCTTACAAGTAAACCGTCACGGCAAATGGAATCGTAGCGACAGCACGAATAAATCGGCGGACAGTTAATCTGTATAGTTTCTTCAGTGTTGGTCCTACCTGTAGGGCTGTGGGCAAAGTAGTTGCTTGTCGCACAATATTCATTTCAAATCTTTCGCTTTGGTAAAATAATCCCTTTCTTAAATTTTCTATATGGTAAAGTACAAAATCAGATCTGCGATTACTGCTGGCAACAAAGTCTTTCATAGTTTTCTTCTCTGTCGATCTGGCGGTCTTTGGGTATGGAAAGCAGTGCAAGTCCTGTGATTCGCTTATTTCCAATCGACGATCTTAGATAGGTTTTAAGACGTCTCATGGTGCTGAAACTGCGCTCATTTGTAGCAGTTGATACAGGAAGAGTGCCTAAAATGGTGAGCAATATGTAGACATTCGGATGATTGTCAGCAAGGCAAGCACAGAGTGCCTTGATGGGACTCGAAGGAACAGTGCTAACGTCTTCCTTCTGCCACTTATTTAACCAACGCTGCACTTCAGGAACAACCGCTGCTCTGGGACCAATATCTTCCTGGCATATATGCAGTAACCTTTCTAAATCTTGAGCAGTGTTTGGCGAAGCATCGCAATACTTAGGTATCAAGCCACAAAGGCTTTGACACTTATGCTTCTGATCCAAGAATCTATCCTCCATTTCCACTATTAAATGATCTAAATTCGGTATAAATATGGCTTCCCGAAAAAAATTCTCAGGGTCATCAGAAGGATAATAATCTCTGAAAATTTGACTTTCGCATCTTCTGGGGATCAGTAGTGGAGCATCATATTTTTCACATCCATTCTTAGCTTGGTCAAAAATTTTATGAAAAACGTTTTCACAATTGCTTCTGTTTTGTCGGAGAATATTCAGCACACTGTCAATGAGCTCAATCACTGCAAATATAACCAATTCTTTCCTTTGTAGCGGTTTTGAAACAGGCAAGAATATACCAGATGTGTGTTGCATCACCAAAGCCGCGATAAGCAAAGTTGCTGCTTTGGTCGCAACCTCCACTTGCTTGTTTTCCAGCTGCATTTCCTCAAGAGTAGAAACAACTGCTAGCAATAGTGTCACGAAAATGAAGATCGAGTCATGTCTTTCTAACCAGTGTGTGGCGCAAATGGGTTTTAGCTTCTGTCGCGAAGAAACCGAGCCTGAAACCTCTCAACATTTGTCTTGAAATACCGATACGCGCTGTGCCGAACGCAACAGAAAAACGCATATGTCCGATGTAGTTGCCATTGCATTTCTAATAACTGGCAACTGCGATGAAGCACCAATGACCAAGTTAAGAACATGGTTGCAGCAATGAGTGTACATGGCCAAAGGGTACAATTATTTTACTTCAGCCTGGACACCACGATATTTTCCGCTCATATTACTCATATTGCGACATCATAACCTTGGCCACACATATGTTCCAGATTAAGCCCAAGTTAAGATAGTTGGGTGAGAATCGTAGATGTAAGATCTTTGCTTGTTGTTGAAGAAACTGGAACAAAGCACAAAAACTCTTCGTGCACTTTGGTATCTTTGATAAACCGAACGGATAAACTCAGTTGCTCTGTTTGACTTACACCAGTCGTTTCATCTGCTAGTACCGAAAAGTATTTGCATTGGGAAATATCGGAAAGTATTTGCTTTTGTATGGCATAACCCATCAAAGATATAATTTGATTTTGCACTCTCCAGATTAAATATGAAGCGTTGCGGGAAACCTTTGAAAAGAGGTGAGATGTTTGCTTGCCAGCAGCCTCCACTCGCAGTCTTGAGGCAGGTTTAAAAACTCCGTTATTGCAATCAGTTTGGTCCAGTGAAAATTCACCAGCGTCTCTGTGACTCCTCAATGGTATTTCTTGGAGACCGCAAAATTCAATACTTCTGATGATATGGGAAAGACGATTTTGATTTTCTTTGATAGCCGTCCATCGACTGATGGAAACCGGAACGAAAATCTAGGGAACTGTAGTACTTAGTGTGAGCTCCTTTTTTCCATAATTTCGCTACGTTTGGAAGCGGATGGCGTCTGACAAAGCAATTGAATTTTAAGGAAATTCATTTCTGGTTGTTGAATGATTAGTCACTAACCCCTTTTACTGGCGTTTCTGCACAACGAGAGCCTGTGCACGCTACAGTGATCTAGCAGGCTCAATTATGTGGAGCGCTGGTGTTCGTTGAATTTCAGATCCGATGAATTTGGCATCCTCAGCAGTATAATTCCTCGAGCAGAAATATGGGGCGCCGTTCGAAAAATTATTATATCTTACAGATTAAGCAAAAAACTGCTATCTCTGTGCAGAGATAGCTATCTCTGCAGGCATTTAGCTATCTCTGCGCAGAGATAGCTATCTCTGCAGGCATTTAGCTATCTCTGTGCGGATTTAGCTATCTCTCCGCGCATTTAGCTATCTCTATGCAAAGATAGCTATCTCTGCACGCATTAAGCTATTTCTGCGTAGAGCAAGCAGTCTCTGTGCAAAGATATCTGCACGCATTTAGGTATCTCTGTGTGGATTTAGCTATCTCTGCGCAGAGATAGCTATCTCTGAGAACATTTAGCCATCTCTGCGCAGATATAGCTATCTCTGCGTGCATTTAGCTACATCTGCGCAGGGATAGCTATCTCTGAGTGCATTTAGCTATCTCTGTGCACAGATAGCTATCTCTGCGTGCATTTCGTTATCTCTGCACGCATTTAGCTATCTCTGTGCGGATTTAACTATCTCTGAGCAGAGATAGCTATCTCTGTGCGCATTTAGCTATCTCTGCGCAGAGATCATCTTTGAGAAATATTAAGCAAAAAATGGCACGAACACTGAGACCACCACCACAAGTTTACTGCAGCCAATCGTCTGCACAAACCAATGTTATTATCAAACCTGTATAATTTAGACCTGAAACCGCCTAGCTTTACATGACACAATGGAATTCATGCCTTGCTGTAGCCTAGCATTTGTCTGGGTTACTGAAACAGAACACCAAGTTTTTCTTCAGACAGGATACCATGTTTTCCTCCGACACGCTTCAGCGCTATATATGCATGCAGATTTAGCTATATATGTGCATGGATAGCTAAATGCATGCAGAGATAGCTATCTCTGCGAAGAGATAGCTAAATGTGCGCAGATATAGCTATCTCTGCGCAGAAATAGCTAAATGCGCGCAGAGATAGCTATCAATGCGCAGAGATAGCTAAATCCGCGCAGAGATAGCTAAATGCACACAGAGATAACTATCTCTGCGCAGAGATATCTGAATATGCGCAAAGACATAATTTTTGCGCTCAATCTGTCAGATATAATATTTTTTCGAAAGGCGCCCCATACAGAAAGGTATCAGTGTACATTCAGGATGTAGGAACTGAAATAGGTGAGGCGAGTCCAATTTAGATGCGCAACAGATTTTTGCTGAATTTTCTAGGACGAAAATTTTCGAGTTTTTTCAGAACCATTCATTATGAGAGCGATATAAATTCAGCTTGAGAAATACTTCTGAGAATGTTATGTCGATTGAAGGGGGCAAGCCGCTAATAGGCATATGCAATTTCTTGCAGAATTGAGTTGACGATATTTCCGGAAACCCCTGAGTCAACCAATGCATGAGGCGCTAAACCAAATAATAGTCCGTCAACCAAAGCAGGTTTAGGTTGTTACGAGAAAAACTATTGGCGAATGAAGTCTCTCACAAGGGTTCAATCAACTAAGAAAACATCTACCACGCATAAATTTAAATCAGACAACAAACACAGCAGCCGCCCGGTTGGAAACCAAATCCAATTTTCTTTGTATTTGCGATGCGGTAACTTTATCTGCATGGATATGTAGTGCCATGTCTAGTTTCTTTGGTGATTGTTAAAGTTTTCGGCCAAGGGATTGGCTTTACTATCTTATACTGTATTGTTTGCATCTAGTTGACTCTAATGTTCAGTTGCTGCATGCAGAGGTGTAAGAGCTGGTGGTGCAAACGGACTACCAAAAATTTGTTTGTCAAAATTTGGGGGAAATCTCAAGGATTTCGGGTACAGAAGTTTCGACATTGAACTTTAAGTGTTTAAAAAAATAATATTGTTTTGAGTGTATGAATGGAGGGTTTGTTATGTCATGGGAAACACATTAAAAACATAACACAACACGGTTTCTAGCAACGTCGTATTTAATTTGTGCGAGTTTATGAGTAACTAACTCACTTGAAAGTTTGGGCAAAAATCATGTAATTAGAGCATTCATATATGAGCTTTATTAATTATACACAATGGGTAATGGGGTATGCAGTGGTGCAGCTACTTCATATTAGGTAGGTTAATGCCAGGCAAGCAGAAAAAAGTCTTTATTAATAATTTTGTAAACAGTGTTTGAATGAACACTTTTGCATACAGTTTGTTGCATGTTGCAAATATTTTCGCTTACTTGCGTAGTGGACCACGCGGCTGTTTTCCCAGTGAATGCTGCACTGGTGATGAGTAAATGGCAACACCCGCGCTTGAACTGTTCACTTGCACCCGCCCATCAACACCGAGCGAGAGGCTGGACAGCCAAAAAGGCGGCATGTACCATTTTTCAAGTCTTCCGTATAACCCAAACGGCAATCAAACCCAGTCCAGCAGCTTTGGTGATGAGTGTGTTGCAGACCCCCGGGGCCAGGGTCTGATCATATTGAGGGGATGAAACTGTTCTTTTTAAAGTTTCGATTGTTTTCGTGTATTGCCGTTGGTTTCATTCGAAGAAGCTTTCTACTGACACATATATATCGGAATTTTCACCTTGACAAATAAGAAATATTTCTTGCATCGAGCTTTATTGTTCTCATTATGTCATAAAACTGTATTTGCGTTGCAACAAATGAGCCAATGAACTTCATAAAGTCAGTAGCGCAAGGCCCAGCGGCCTTGCGAAATATTACCACCGGTCAGAACGTCCTGTTTTGATCACCTCACAGTTAAAAATCATATTGATACCAGAACAAAAAGTACGGCGATTCGAAGGCAGACTATCTGCAGAGAGTTCCTTATTCGAAACGTGCGTTATTGGAAGAGGACATGAGTAACGTAGCATGTGTTTTTAAAGTTCTGCAAAGCTGCGGTGCGAGTACGGCTTGCCGGAAAGTCCTACGTCACAAGATCATTCGTCAAGCGCAATGTCTTCATGTCACAAAGCTTTCACTGTGGTTCGCACTAGTTCATAGCGTTCAAAACAATATCTCAAAGTCCGCGATGCGCAGATCGGTTTGCATAATTGCATCACTTTTAGGAATAAAACTTTAACAAACTCCAATAGATTCATCCGTATTGTGACGCTACGTCACAATAAGTGCTCAAACAACTAGGCCAGGGGTGTGCAGCCACGCATCATCATTGCAAATGCACGTAACCAGATTGGTGCACGAGCCAAAGCTGCATATGTCAAGCTCTGCGGGGTAGGCAACTCGCGGCCACCCATGGAAGATTGGCATTATTATAAATATCGCAATGCTTGCTTCAAAATCTGGACCTTTCCGCGGGCCGCAAAACTCCAGCTCCCCTTTTAGCTCACGGGGCACGTGTCGCATACCAGTGCACTAGGCCATTGAGCCGGTTTTACATATAGGTAAAAGCACAAAATTTACATAGGCTGCATTCAAAACATGCCTCAGTGTAGTGAAGGTGTCTGCAATAGATTACAGGAATGTCGGTTTTTGAAAATTTTATCGAATTGTTTATCAGGATTGCTTCTGAAGACAGGACTGGAAGATTGGAAACACAAAAGAACATTACAACAAAATATTACTAATGCAGATCTAAAAATACCCTGCTTTCTAAGACTGTTACGATTTAGATATATTTCCGGTTTAATTGCCATGTATAGTCTCATTCACTGCAACAGTCGACTTAACTAGTGAGACCTTTTTCTGGGTAAGATCTTTCCTTTTTCACAGGTTTTGCTTGGTTGAAAATCCGTCTTATTATGGCCAAATGTGGATTCATGATTATAGCAAAAGTGAGAGAATATTTGCCAAGGAAGCAATTATTGCAAGGCAATCAACGAAACCTGCTTCAGAGACTACAAAATATGTGCTAAGAAAAAATGAAACAGCTGCAATGAGCGCTTATCAATTATGGCAAGACAAAGGAATATTCATATAGAAATATTTCGCGAACACCATTTCACAATCTATGTCACTGGATTGCGCGAATGACTGATTAAAATGCAGTAAACCATTGATATCATAAATTTGTATGGCAACTGCATCAACATCATAATCGTGACTAAGCAACTCGGTTGTGACTGAGATGACACGAAAGCTATTGATTGTTTCATGCAAAAGAATGTATTAAGTGCATTGGGCTGAAACAAATGAGTCCTTTGGTCTGAAACAAAATAGGGAGTGGCTGCATATCACCAGTGGTAGCGCCATTAGCGTGACTCTAAATCAATGACTCGACCTTATTCAGGTCAAAATATTAGTGACTCGAGTCGAGTCATCTTGAGAAACGACGTTGTGATGACTCGATTCGAGTGACACTTTTTTCCAAATGCCTCGACTTGCGAGTCACAATGAATGACCTGAGACTCGAGTCAGAGTCGTTTTTACAAAACCTGCAAATGTCTTATTGACCAACACAGTTTGCGCACAACGAAAGGATTGTTTTTTTGCTTCGGTGACGCATGAATAATATTGGGGCAAAAATTATGTGTTGTGAGTGTGTCTCCTGGTGATATTATATTACTTTTTCAAGATCAGGGGTTCCACCTGACAGCGACGTAGATCTGAGTCTTTGCTTTTCACTAAAGAGCCAGCAGAGTACAATACAGTGTTATCGTGGTTTGGTCCAGGTTTTACATATCGTGACCGTGAAAGTTAGTCTCATACTTTTACTTTGTTTTTCTTTAAGCAAATGAAGGACAGAGGTATATTTGTTGCAGTGGCATTAGGCTAGAGGTGAAGAATTGACTGGGAGTGAAGGACAGAAGCGTAATGAAAGCAATCAATGCTTTCACCACGTGCTTAGATTTAAGTAGCCTGGTAACAAAAGCGCTGAAACAACGTTAGGCTCCACTTTGTAGCTCATTGGGCATCACTTCTAAGCTCATTGGAGCCGCTATGTAGCTGGTTGGGGCCCATTCTGTAGGTAAAAGAACATAGGCAAAATATTTGATTTTATTTGACACAGCGTTGACTCGAGCTTCAAATCAGACGTGAAGGGTCTTGTTGACAGTTCTGGTGACTCGACTGTGACTCGACTTGAAAGATTTTTAGATTAACATTATTCGACTTTAACGCGAAGGGTTTGTGACTCTCCTCGTGACTCGACATATATGACATTACTGGAAATCCCTAATAGGATTTGACAAGAATGTCCATACCTTCTACTTGATATATCGTGTCGTGGATATGGTCGGGGTTGACACATGACTAATGCAATAAAAACGAAAATTTTAAATGGAGTGCTACTGAAACCTAAGACAATAACGATACAAATAAATATTTCGAGTTTGAAACTTTTTTCGTTTGTTTGCAGAGCTGAAGTTACGTTTACAACCATCACAAAAACATATGGAAAGTGAAATAGCTAACAAGCGATCAAAGTTGTAAACTGCGTGATTACTTCACTACTTTTTACTACATTGTTAGTGAGTAATCTATTCTTGTTAACCAAAATTGTATTTCATCAAAAAACTAACGCTCGATTCTTGGCCCATTGTTCTTTTTGTTATTTATAAACGATTTACCACATTGAAACCTTGCGAAAACTATACTTTTTACTGATGATGCAGTTTTAGTTCAGAGTGAAAACAGTCCGGAAACATTACGAAACTCTGTCAATTGTCAAAAGACAAAGGTAATTGGTCGGATAACCGCAATCAAAATCTCACAAAATATTTCTAAAAAAATATATGTTGATCAGAAATAAACATGTGAGCACAGATTCCCTAGAAATAAATGTAAACTGTAATTGCATTGAAAATACTTGTAATTACAAGTACCTTGGTGTATCTGGTATGTGAAATACTAAAATTGTAAACGTAGTATTGCAAACGGTTGGGGTGTACTACATCCAAAGAGGTTGGTGCAATTTACAAAGTTAAACATTATGTTAAAAACCAAGCATTGCGTTTATTGTATCACAGCTCAATAAACTCACGAGTAAAATATGGAATTATTGCCTGGAGAAGAGCAGCTTCATATGTCATCTACACCCAATACAATCGCGCAATCATAGATTAGAACACATATGAACCTGTGACTCGTGAATTTACTAACATTCATAAAACGCAGAAAATTCGCCAAATGAAAGATATTTGACCTGATTTTTGACAAGATTTCTATTGCCCTGTGCTTTTGCACAACTACAATCTTGATAGTCAACCAGATTTTATCGCACTGTACTTCAACATAGTTACAATCTTGAAGTGAGCAAATTTATGTATAAATACATAAACTCTCAGTTACCGGCTACATTTAACAATCATTTTAAACTCACGACAGATGTTCATCCGTGTGATACGCGACAAACAAGAACTCGGCAAAATGCTTTGCCAAAAGCAATTCAAACTCAGGAAATCTGGCCAAAAATCTTTCAGAAATATAAAATGAACCGTTTTTGAAATTTTTCAAGGCGGAATAAGAAATGTGTTCCTCTAGTACTAGAAACATTTGGGGCATTCTTTTTTGTTGGCGTGCATTAACCCCGTTTCATTGTTGTATTATAAGTAAAATTTTTAACGCTGTTGCTAGGGAAATAGTCGAATCATGAGGTATCACTGGTATATCATCTTCCGTTTGTTTTTTCTTGTGTTCATTAAAATTGGACGCATCAAACGCTTGCATAAACTTGTGGGATGCCTTTATTCTCCAATCGCAAAGCGAACAATGTGCCTATCGAACTGCAAACGAATCTTCGTTTCCATGCATCACTCATGACATGGACTGAGAATGCATATCGCACAAACGTAAATGTACGCCATGTTGTGTTTCATCAAAGTAATTGTGCTAGCACCATCAAGCGTATGATTTTCTACTACCGCCACATATCTATCTACGTGTTTTTTCACATATTTCTGTGTTCCTTGTTACTGCCATGCATGCTATAAACCCTTTTATGTCCCGCGTGCCACAAAATTTTGGCGCAAAATGGCACCAACATATTTAGCCACAACTCGTCAGGAGATTGAGGTAGAGTCAGAGCCGGATTGAAGGGTAGGGGGCTCGGGGAAATTTTTACTGGAGGACCCCTATGACGTAATCCATGACGTCATCGTTTGTAGAAGTTATGTTTTCTCTGATACGCAAGGTTCCCGTTCGTTTTTTTCCGTTGGTCGAGAACGTGCTTTCTCAAATGCACATACAGTTAGCTGCGAGAAGTAAATACTAGAGCGTATTTTTACTACGAAAAAATATTTCACAGGTAAGAGAATGACTCGGCAGGAAACAACATTCACCCGAACAATAAGCAGAAATCAGAGATTACAAACAAAAACATCGGAAAAAAAACATGTCAGTATGGCCAGTCAGGCTGAGTGTGAAAGTTATTTCCAAGTACATGTCTTGATTTTCACCTTCGTTTTTAGTTGCGCCGGTTGACGCCACTGCATGAAAGTTTTGCTAGAAAAAGCAGTTGAGTCGCGGATTTTCAGCTAACACTGCTAGATTGTTGCGCTTTTTCTTCTTTGAAGCTTTGCGCCTTTCATAACTCCTGAATCTGTGATGCGGCGTTTTAGCATTACAGATTTCGGCATCTTTCAATCTAAACCCTGCCATCTCGTTTTCTGCTGTTTTGTTCAAGAATCGACTGATTAAAACCTTTTCTGGCGGACCACGGAAAAACTAGTGGTATAAATGGTTTGAATAGCTTCAGATGTTTATGGTGTAACACAACGATAACAACCATTGAAAGAAAAGTGCGTTTCCACCACACGTTGCCCTTTATGACGAAACAAAGGTGCAGTTCGGCTGCGGCGACCTCGAGACTGCACCAGAAGTTTGGGATCATTGATACCAGTGTTGTCACTTCTGAAATATTATCACAGCGATCCCCAAAGTGGGTTCCGCGGAACCCTAGGTTTCCTTAGACAAATCTGAAGGGTTCCACGAGCTATACTTTCCAGTATTAAACAAAAACTGCTGATATGTCCTTAACCCTTTGGGCGTGTGGCAGCCACTATATCGTTTGATCTAGCTTAACAACGGCAATTTGGGTGGAAAAAGCTTTTATGTTTACTTGGTGGTTCTGGAGGGGGTTCCTTGTCCACTAAAAATAACTTTGCAGTGTTCCACGGGCAAAATGACATCATATGTGTTGTTCACAGATAAATTTCTGATGTCTGTTGTTTGGTCGACAAATGTGATGTTGATTGAGTTGTTTGTTTTTGTTTTCGACATTTCTTCTCAGTTTAGGACGAAATTAAGTTAGATTCATGATTTTTAAGTTCCTTTCATTAATTTCCCACCCTAATGTGTGTTTGGTTATCATTTCAAACAAAAGAAGCTCTCTTCGCTGCGTTGAGACTAACATATTACGTAAATTATAAACGACTTCTCCATTTAATGGCGACATTTCGCTCTGTTTCGGATTCAACGAGGGTATCAGCGCTTTGTTAGGTTTGTTGATAGAAGCATTTAGCTTAGATAAAACTGTAGCGTGAAAATTTGATGTTGTCTGATGTTAAAAAAGACAGCAATCTGATGTTTACGGGACTGACCCCAGTGGCAACATTATTTGATACTAGGCAGCAGTCAGGAACCACTAGCTTTAACACGCAAATTGCAACGTTTTCGTGACATTTGTGCAATAGGCGTGATGCACGAGTAGAGAGTTATACCCATGCCAAAAGAACGATTCTTAGTAAAACGTTACCAGGAAAATCAAATATATTTGCATTGAACAAAACAGAAAATACTTATAAACTTTTCAGTAGCGATTACAAAAACTGGCAGACAGTCAAACTTGCAGAGAAATCAGTTGCTGTTGTGGGCCCTGATACTTAACGCAACATAGGAATATAATATAGAGTTGCATTCTTGTAGAGTGTACAATGTTAATCACAAAAATTTTTCAAATGAGTATTTTATATGCAGCGAATAAATTTCATCACGGGGGCCCACTTCCAGCGGGGGCCCCTGAGCAATTCCCCGTTTCCCCATTCTTAATCCGGCCCTGGGTAGAGTACTGCTCTAACCCTTCAAAGATGTGGAAAGACATGCACTTTCGATTAAAAATTTTGGGAAATTTTAGATTTGAGTTTTTTGTGGATGACGTCAAATTGAGGGTAGGTTGGTTGATGCCTTTTTGGCCTATTTCATCTGGCCCTGTCCGCCAAGAGTAAGAGGGTGCTTTGTGTGTGGGAGTGCAGATGTTATAAAAGACAACTAAACTATATTCGATTAAAGTATATATTTGAAAAAAAGACACTTTCAAAGGAAAAGCTTAATTTCAATGGAACAGTTGGAACGCTTGAAACAAAAATTATGTTATATAGATCAAAGGAAATAAAAAAATACTTTAATAGGAAAATTTCAACATCCCTGAACCAATGAATGATCAATCATTTGCCAAACCCATAATTGAAAACAGAATACGTGCAAAAAAACGGATAGCTGGAAATCATACATGTGAAAAAGTTGGTCCGTGACATTAGTGAAACGCATGTATTCATCAAAAGAGATTGATTTCAGTTAAACACAATATTGGAATATGATTCAAGGACCAACAATGCCTAGTGTTACTTGAAATCGATTTCCTGTCAAAAATTTGCAAGAGATTCCTTGCTTATCTCACATGTAGAGAGGGGTTGAGTAATGAAAAATGGAAAACTTCTGATTAAACAGAACGTGATCAGTAACGCGAAGCCAATAATCCGTTGTGCGGAGATACCTTTCCTTTAAAAAAGTAATCTTTGAAGCATCTTCGACAAACCAAGCTTTGTTAATATTTTGCAAGTTTCAGTTGGTAAGTCGCTTTTTTTTATTGTTGCCAGACAGATGAAACCTTAAACTGCGCTTTGGGGTTCTGACATGGAAAAGCTAACACACACGTTTACAACATCGGAATGCATAGATTTGCTCTATGGACAATCAAAGCAAGAATCGCCAGTTCAGCTCAACAAACTTAAAATCCTGACCAATATAGAACAATACCTTTCAAAAAAACTCAACGAAATATGTTTCCAGGATGGGACAGAGAAAGATACAAATGAATCAGCAATTATTTTTCATAAGCTTGGACTCGTATACAGAAAAAGAACCTTTGTGGACACTTCGAATCAAAAGCGTTGCTTAATCAAAAGTGCAGTTCTGTTCAATGCTGCCTTAGTGAGAAAACCAAGCAATGTTCAAATTATTCAAGATGACCTCAACGAACTTTGTTCCCATGTTTGGTGCTTGGCTGGAGTAACTAAAGAAAATGTGAAGTTGACTGAGCAACCAGAATTTCTTTCAAATCTTTCACGTCACATAAATTCATTGAGAAATCACGTTGAAACAAAGGTGTACTGTTTAAGAAAAAGGATGCATGAAAGTAGTGGAGATAGTGCAAGCAAACGTAATCTAACAGAAATATTTGAAAAACTGCAAGATCATATTTATAACAAGTATTGCAAACTGATGGAGAACGTGACGAAGTATTGCATTTCTCTGAAAGCAAGAGTTCCATGTAAATTTGCTCTTATAGGAATGGGATCATTGGCAAAGAAAGAAATAACACCTTATTCTGATTTCGAACATGCTCTTGTTTTACAAGAAGGCATTCAGAATGAAGACAACTATCAAGAAATATTAGAATATTTCAGATGGTTTTCAGTAATATTTCACATATCTGTCATCAACTTGGGTGAAACAATCATACCAAGCATTTGTCTTCCTTTCATCAACAATCCATTGAAAAAATCATTCAATTGGTTTTTCGATGCTAACACTATACGAGGGATATCGTTTGATGGAATGATGCCACATGCTTGTAAATTTCCTCTTGGCAGAGAAGAGACTAAAATGAAATTTTGGAAAACTGAGTTGATTCAACCAATAAGTGAAATGCTGAAATATTTGGCCACAAACGACCAATCGCGAAGAGATTATCGATTGGCAGACATGCTGAAAACAACTTGTTTCGTTGCTGGAGATAAAGAAATTTATCAAACATTTCAACAAAATGTCAGATTTTGCAAAATTGACATGGCAGCATGGCAAAGTCTTGTATCAAAAGACATCAAAACGTTCAATCCTTTCAAAACGTTACCAAACATGCTGCACACTGCAAAGTGGAATCTCAAACGCGTTGTCTATCGCAGTTTCGGGTTGTTTGTAGAGGTCCTTGGAAAACTTTATAACCTAGAAGCCAATTCTGGTTTTGAAATTATTCGCACCCTTGTCATGAGAGACATTTTTGACCAACAATTTGGCGAAGACTTGCTCTTTGCAGCCACTGCTGCATACTACTTGAGATTAATCAGTTACAGCAAAGCAAATTCTCAGAATGACTACCTCCGATGTCCAGAAAACCCCAAAGAATATGCAAAGATATTTGGCGAATGGGTTGGAATCAAGTCAGCAGTGCATTTCTTCAAAGTAGTTTTGAAGCTGCAACGATTGGCTTCATTCAAAATTGGATTGATTGGCGAGGACGATTTTAAGAAATACACAGACATTCATTACTATTTGCATTCGTGTTGGCTATTGCGTCAATTTTCGAATGCTGTAGGGTATTGTGCAGAGTTGTTAAACAATTCCAAATCAAGCATTTGCGATATTGCTTTCGCGTCTCATACTCTTTATCACTGTGGATCTGATGCTTATCATGCTAAAGATTACGTGAAAGCCAAAGAATACTTGTTTGAAGCAATCAACAACTGGAAATCCTGGCGGCACCGCTTGAGTGACGTAGAGTTTCCCTCTCCGGAAAATGTGGCAGCAAGTCTTCTGAAAGCATCTCTACAAGATGAAGACCCTTTGATTGATCAGCAAGTTAAAATGTATATAGACGTTGTAGCACACACATTCAACAGACTAGGTCGTTGTTTTTATCAAGAAGGTTTATTTTACTTAGCATTGGAACAACATGAAGTAGCTGTTCAGCTAACTAAAAATGTGGTAGGGCAAGAAATTTCTAATACGAATATTGCCATTTATTTGAAAAATATGGGAAAGTGCATGCTTAAGACTGGCCACTGGGTCACAGCATACCAACTTTTTGCCAAAGCTGCAAATATATGGAAAGAAAGTTTACACGAAGCGTTTATTCTAGATATTAAGGAATGCAAGGATTGCATGCGACTGTGCATATTGCTCCTTGAAAGATCTAGGATTCATAAAAATCGTGTTTTTCCACGGCCACCGCTGCAGAGAAAGAAAGAGATTGACGTGGATTCGGTCACGTCGCAGTCTTCCTCCTATAGCCATGCGATTGATATTGAATACAAGGAAGTTGCCACTGAACGCCTTATCAAGCATAAGGCTCGTTCGTCCTCGTTTGGTTTGCAAATAACGCCTCCTCCACACTATCCACACACACAAACGCTGGTGTCCGACGTAAGACCGCCTTTGCCTCCAAGAAGATCTGTTCAAAGCACTGTATCATCATATGAATTGCTTACTGCTCCGAAGTCCTCTACCGCGGTGGTTCCTAAACGTATTGTAGCCATGGACAGGTCAACCTTTAACAAATCCGTTGCAGACATTGCATCACAATACGAACTGCTAACTGCTCGGACGTTCTCTAGAGCAGCGGTTCCTAAACGTTTTGTAATCTCCGACCTGTCAACGCTTCGCAAATTTCCCGCGGCCCAGGAGTGCTCCAGTAACACCCACACACGCTGTAGTCCTACAGAATCCCATCAACGGGCACACCTTAGTCCTAGGCATTCCTGCCAGCGTCCACGTAACAAGACTTTATGAGTTTTGTGAAGGACAATTGATTAAAACTCTGTTGTCTTGAAAAAGACCAGTTTCAAAAGCAAACATGAGTTTTGTTGAACTCACACACATGTTTGATTGGAAAACAAACAGATCAAGGCTTTTGTTTCTTCAGTACCGAATCCTGCAATTGATTCTAGTGGTGGTTGATGTCTTTTAAGTAAGACACATTAAATAATTCCATGTATATTGTTTCAAACATGATCAGCAGATGATGCCTGGTGGAATGTGAAGTGAAAAGGATATATCTTGAGCAAAATGTTTCAATTTCTTCTTCTGATAATCGAAAAAGTGATATATCTCTGTTTTGCTGCTACAAGCTTAGCGAATCTGAATAGTGCTTTGTAGGTGTAATGGTCACAGAAACGACATTTCTCAATTACAACGTCTGAATGTCATTTTTATTTAATCACCTCGGCTTACAATGGACATGTTCATGGTACCTGGGAGAATATTAGACGTTCAAAATTGTTATCATAATAACGCAGGTTTCACAATATTTTGTTCTCAATTAGCTAAACCTTGAGTAATTCTCCAAAATTTAAAGACGAAAAAGTTTTATGCTTTTCGAAGCTTTGTTAAGGCAAGCGCGGGAACAATTTACTTGGAGCATTTTACAAAAATGTAATTTACCTCATGAAAAACTGACTGTTATGAGGTGTGATGGTGTCTCATTTTCTGCATATGGTGACTGCATTGCAGAAAAACATGAAATCGATAAAAATTTACTCTTTGAATTGATGCTTCCTGAGTAGTTATTTTTGGAATATCGTTGTAATATTTTCACGCATCTGCATTTTTCCACAAATCAAGTATTGTACGCTTTTATTCAAATATTTTAAGCTTCGTAATAGTAATTTAACTGCAAAAGAGCTGAATTACTAAAACGAATATAGTGCGAATTGCAATGTACTGCACATTTTCAGACATGTTTCAAGCAGTTCTGTTTACAACGACAACTCGGCAAATTTTCGCGTTTGGTATTTCTTTTTCTCAATTGTTTACAGTAAGATTTCTGCAAAGTCTAATTTCATGAAACAGTTTTTTCCTTGAAATATTCAGATATTTTGGATATGTTCTCAACATGCCTGTGAACTTTCCCATCTCCACGTGGGGCTTTGGTGGCTTAATCCCCCGACCAAAGCTCCCAGCCTTCCCAAATTGAAATATGAAACACTAAAAGTTAGTGGAATTTTTGTCAGATTTGAATGTCAATCCCCTTGCACGAACGAAAAGCCATCCTATCGACGACTTTCTGGCGATGGTTCTGCCTGTCAATACGCCATCCTAATGAAATTTTCAAAAAAATCCTAATGACATTTCCAACCGGAGAGCTGAAGCACATATATTTGATGCGTTTGTGATACCTGAAAGAAATCAATGTTTGCAGAAAAAGGAAGTACCTTGCATGTCCTCAAAAGGGATTGAAATCTGCTTTGCGTGCGTTGTATTTCAGATGTAACAATGGCAAGTACATAGAAACAACGTATTTCAAGAACAACAACAGCCAAAAATGTTTTTTTTTCTGTGAAGCAATGCCGTTCGTTGTGTTTTTGTAGAGTGTTTTTGGTGATACCAAGCTTGTTCATGGTAATGTGATTCCTATGGAATGGATTGGAACAGTCGACTTGAAATTTGTTCTATGTACCATCATTTGTAATTGTTCGTCATAAAGCAGCTGTTTTTCGGTGTTCAATAAAAGTATATTAAATATTCACAGCATACTGTTGATTTCAAGCAGACGCTTAAATCCGTTCTGCAATGATGCGAGTCTTTTGCATACTTTCATGAAAATAGGATTGTTGCTCACGTTTCTAGGTGTGAACTAAAAACGGGTCATTCATTTTATTGCCTCTCCTAACTATATTTCTTCAAACAAATTTCGTGGGCATCTCTTGAGATGAATGGTACAAACACACGTTGCCATGGGATGGGACAGAAATGGTGTACCATGGACAAAACTTGGTGATACTATTGCTGCGTATACCTACATAAGGTTTTGCATCGTATTTTGATCTTTGCGTGCGACACTCTTTGATTACTTCCAGACGTTAACGTATTCAACTCTTGTGATTTTATTTTGACACATGGCCCACAGTTTAAAATTGATATGTCTAACATCTTGCAAACTGCAACACGATAAGTCATATTTATTTGTTTGAAAAGAATTCGATTCAGGACACGTTAGCTGAGATGACGCTAGCAAGGCCTGTTGCATAAAATCTAGCGGAGTAATTAAATTCCTAAGTGTATTACATGGCCGCTAGATTCACTTGGGGTTGGCCTGTTACTACTTCCCACTTCGAAAATTGATGGAATGTGTAACGATTCGTTCAAATTCGCTTTGATAAACTGCATACTGCAAACAATGTCAATCTGCTGAAATGGTGTTAAGTGTGGTTTTCTTCGTGCGTTGTCAATTTTGCATTTCACGTAAGAGGGGATTTCGCATTCACCCAAGTCGCATCATGTAAAGCATAATGTGAACAACATGGTGATTAAACAAAGCCTAAGTCTGGGGTTAACCGTTACCTTAGTTGAACGGAGAGGGAAGTCTAGATTCCTGGAGTGCACAGTGCAATATCGCGAGGGTTAGCCACGTGTATTACGGCTAGGTAGTGAAAAATTAAAAACTATGATCAGAATCAGGTCAAACTATAGATATGCATTTGACGCAGGGTTTATTAAAGTATTGCCTCAATTCCCTCATGTGGCATTGAAATAAGTCGTTGAGGGCATTCAGTAGGGGTATTCAACATTGTCTTAACACTCCACCATTGCATTCGTTCTAGAAATCTAGCAACATTGTACTCATATCAAGAAGATTGGGCCTGATTAATATGATCCAGCCTTTGCGTTGACCTTTTTGCTCATCACTCGAGTGAATATTTTTTTTAGTTCTGTTCTTTTCTTTCAATTATTTTAGTTTCCAAAAGAGGTATCTAGATTCACGAAATTTTGACTTGGGGGTTTTGAGGCGTAAGATTTTTAAGGATAATTGATTTAAAGAGTTCAGCATTCCTCATGAAACAAAGGCGTCACGACACAATAACCACTATGGTGATATCGCAGGCGGCAAAGCAATAAGCCTATTCTGCATGAAATTATGTGAGAACTGCCGTTTGAAAGGATTTAAATCTCGTATAAAAAAGAACAGCCTTATTAAGAAGACTTTGGAAGAATGCGGCAAATATTGTGATATTAACATAATCCTTTGAGAGAAAATTGAATGCAAATCATTCATCATAAATCAGAGCAATTGATACTGATGAAAGCAAGCGATTTTCAACGGTCCTTTAACGATTTCGTATATCAAAAATAGATGACAGAAAAGGTAAAACCCTGTAAAACACTTCAACAGTTCCTCATCCTTCTAGTTACAGATAGGGTCCAGGACAAAATATATATGAAGTGTCGAAGAGGTCGTTTCGTTTGTGGCTTATAAACGTTTGAAGCTTGTGTAAAACAGCGTTGGCGTAGAAGTGGAAAGCCTATGTGTCCAACAATGTTTTACAGAACTACATTAACATTGTGGGGTCGAAATTCTCTGGTATTGCTGAGTTCATACTTGTAACTTATAACCGTCTCTTGTTTTCCTGCAGTGACCAAAATATACCGTGAACACAAAAGTGATCATCATGCATAACTAGCTGTAAAGCCAACTTTGAGATCGGATTTTTGCAGCAATCCAGAGCAGTAGACACATGGGCGCAATTTTGTTGCAAAATGTAGGGGCGCAGCTTGGTGTGAAACCAGTAGTCATCGGGTCAATGCAGAAGTGAATTTTTACAAACACAGATTCCCAATCTTGTTTTTAGAGGTACTTTGAAAGCAATACTAATCACGCTTTGCTTTATCCTTATTGTTTACAAATTAATCTACTTACATTTGTAACTGTACAGGGCACTATAGTTCAGCAACATGGTCAGCATTCCAAACTTTGACGAACGTACAGCGTGATCGCAAACAGTAGAACGGCATCTGCTATTACAGTTGCAAGTCACGAAATTGGCAATAGCTAATCTCTAATATCAACATTCAAGATCAGCCGACAATTCTCAAAAAAACAGCTTGTTTGCACACGTACAAATTAATATTTCTGCAAGACTTCATGAACCGTAAGCTACCGCTACATGCAGATAAAATCATACCAAAAGATCTTGCATTTAAAAGTACCCAAATACTTTTCTTCTGCAGCATACTCATTTACAGCTACAACTTTGTCAACAATAATTTGATTGAAATCCTGTTTACTAATGGTTGAAGACCGTCTTTTGCAAAACTGCCCATCCTAAAACTAAGTCTGCACAATAGTGCTGCTTTTTGTATTTGGCAAAACTTCGCAGAGATTTGCCCAAAAAGGTAACTTTGTATCATTGTAAACTTGCATCTTAAAATTTTACGCTGTATGTTTCTGACCACGTGACAACCAACGATACAGCAAAGCCAGGTGCGTTTCTGCACGAAAGAAATCATGGCTGTATCGTCTATTCAATAGACCAGTGCTTCCCAAATTGGAGATAATTTAACTCTCTTTTGTAGAATGCGATTCTTCTGGGGATAATGCGGAACCAAAACCACAATGTTGTTCTATATGATCCCTCACTGCGAAACATAGAGGGTAATAAGACATTATCGCTACCTGAATGTAGCTAATGGCTCGAACAAGTTTGGGAACCACTGCAATAGACGATACACTGTGTTCTCTCACACATGCAGCTGTTAACTATCATTGTTACAAACATTCAACTTCCTTACACTATACCAGACTGGGCAAAATATCTGACAGAAGCAGTTAAAAACCTTTTGCTGACTCTGAAAACTTGCAAAATGCTAAAAATCAATTTGTCAAAGCTAAAGAAAACAAGAAACATCAGATTCAATGATGCCACAGCAAACTCTCTTTCAACATTAACTTGGCTTAAAATAAATGTAAAACATCTAACATCAAAAGCTCTTCACACCAAACGCGACAAACGCCATTTTTGTTTTTGAAAGCTCTCCAAATGAAGACCTAAGAAAAAGGGTGAGTGGGTATGGTATATTATATCAACACCATCTGAAAATGTGGGTACACGTCTCCCGTGACCCCACCTAATTGCGCCCCTGAATAGACCTGACAAAAGCTTTTCCGATACATCACAATTACCATACGCAAACCCTCATGACATTGGTTGCGGGTATCCTTGTTACAAAGAAGCCATTTTCAGACAAAAGTTATTATCTTTTTGCGCAAAGTGGCACAACACGACATGTCAGTGGGATATTATAGTACTGTAATATCTTAAGACGAAACACCATGTGTTACCGTGTTTTAGTCACACGTACTAATTGTTAGTTCACCCTTTCGTCTTTCCGTGAAACACAAATATCAGTTAAACGGAACCTGCGATTATGGCTCAGGATGAACATTAAAGATATAGAAGGAAAAGTGCTGTTCACAACACTTTGTAAGAATTTCACAATTCATTACACTTTATATACAATTATTTCTAATCCGAAAACCGGTGATTTTCTGATGAGGTATTGTATTTGAAACTGATAGAGTTTTTACACGAACTACTCCGTGTTAATTTATTTAAACGTATTTCAGTCTGCGAGACATATTCTCAATGTAGTTTCGGTTGCTCACAAGAACTCGCAGTCAAAGCTTTGGACCCCAGTTCATTACTGGAGTTCACCAGGAATGCAACATGCGAGACGTCACTGCAAAACAGCACGAGGAGAAGCTAGGCCGAGACGATTTTATTACTGTCTTAACGTCCACAGCAGTACGCAGCGCATTCTGGAAAACGACGATTTAGATCGGACGACTGCAGTCAACTAGGCAAGCGCTCCTGACGGAGCTCAACGTAGTTCTCAGGAATTCGTTTCTTCTAGGTATTTTGTAGCCTGGGTTAACGAGGTTACCCCGTCCAAAAGTGAAGAATCCTGTGCGGTGGTAACACCGAGACATTGCAGACGCGAAAACACCAGGAGGGGTACAATTTCTGCGGCCAAGCCTATCACAATTAAACGCTCTGCCCAGCTTAGCTGTGAATGTCTTTGAAATGTAAAAAATAGCGACATTATGTAGGAGATTGCAAATCAAGGAAGAAGACCTCACGCGTGAACCTTGATCATCTTATGTGCAATCAAACGTCCCTGATAAACTGTCGGGGGCGGTTCTCCTAGTATCAGTCAAGAGTGACTCGCTGCCGATTTTTTGATACTAGGGGCTCTTACAGGTTCCTTCACGATAAGATAGAGAAGCTATTAAAATTAGAAAGTCAACCCTCAAACTTTCGGGTTACAATGGAGCAGTCTACTCTGTACGGCTCTGGTATCGGGAGATGGCGTGTGAATGAGATGTTTCTTCAGAACCGATGTTACGCAGATATTCCGTTGGCTGACATCATAAGTCTCTTCTGCGACTTGCTTCTGGAACAGGAATTCCTGCGGGAACATCGTGAAGTAAATGTAAATTTCCGAGGAGTGGGAACCGCACTGAAATTAAAAATACATCCAAAGCATTGCGTAGTCGGAAGGGCTCAAACTAACACGCCATCACTTTTTCCTAACCTTGCCGCTGTTGTTGTCTAAGCCTCTGCATGGAATATATCGCAATTTTGTACGTAACAACAATCAAGAGTGTTTGCATGTGATCAATATTGAAGACGTTTCTATTGTAATTGTTGTTTTGTTCTTGTATGTAGACATATGAGCAAAATTATTCGATGTTTTTTCTGATATGGCCGCTGGTCGCAAGCCAAACAAAACCGGCGTGTTACTCCGATGAAATCGCATTGGTAGGAGATACGCTTTGTGTGGAGGTGTCGTGTGAAAAGAACATAGTCGAGATCCTGAATTGCTTTTTATTGAAGGCAACCTGTGAATCAAATGAACAACCTGAACAATGGGAAGTACCTCACTGACAGCCAGACAAGTATACGAGGTATAAGGTGACAAATCAAGCTAATCAACCGGGCGTAATGAGATAGCTCCCAACATAGCCACCTGCATTGACGATCGCAGTTGAATTCTTCTGGCAAAAATGCTTGGAATGCCGGATGTGCTGCATGCCTCCTACAAGGGAGACGCTTCCTACTGAGCGAGACGTGCTGAACTACAATCAGAACTCGTAGACTTAAATAAATTTTAAACGTTGTCGAAAGTCGACTAGTCACAGCTCAACGAAACTGCATTACACCTAAACTGCAGAAACCGCATGAGACCAAGTCTCTGCGAAACACATAACAGAATGAGCCTAATTCCCGGGGCGTGGCGAGTGCAAGGAGGGAAGCACGCGCATCAACCAAACACCACAAGCAGTGCCTCCGATTAATCAAAAGTGAGGTTCTGTTCAATGCTACCTCAGTGAGAAAGCCAAGCAATATTCCAATGATCCAAGATGACCTCAACGAACTTTATTCCCACGTTTGGTGGTTGGCTGGAGTAACTAAGAAAAATATGAAATTATCTGAACAAGCAGAATTTCCTTCTAGACTTTCAAGTGAAATAGCATCCATAAAAAATCACGTAAAAGGAGAGGTGTACGATTTAAGAGATAAGATTCATGAAAGCAATGGTGGCAATGTAAGCAAACCTAAACTCGTCGAAATAACTGAAAATTTGCAAGAGCCTGTTTGTAGCAAGTATTGCAAACTGATAGAGAACGTGACGTATTATTGCATTTCTCTGAAACCTGAAGTACCATGCAAATTTACTCTTATAATAATGGGATCATTGGCCAAAAAGAAAATGAGACTTTGTTCTGATTTTGAACATGCAATTGTTTTACAAGCAGGAGTGCAAAAGAATGACAACTATCAAGAAATATTAGAATATTTCAGATTTCACTGATTGCTGTTACAGTACATTAAAAGTTCGTTTTGAAGGTTGGAACATGCTTTGAACAAATTGATCGCTGGTAAAGCTCACAATAAATTTTTCACAAGTCAAGGAAATGTGCATTTATGACGTACATTACTTGTAGCAAATTGTTTACAGAATACATGCAGGGATATATAAATCGTTCAGGGCCTTATAAAACGAATGCAGAAAGAAACGTTTGTTAGCACCTTGTCCATAGACATGTTGAACATTACGCTACAATACGTAGTTAGCAGTTAAAGCTGATAAGTGTGTAAAGTACCGTATGTTTGTTTCTTCAAAAAACAAGCACTGTTTGTAGCTGCCTACTTTAGAAGGAAATTAGTCAACTTGTTTCAGGAGGACTCATGACTTCCAGTAAAATTCGAGTGGGCAGATTGGGTAGATGCTGACTGCTTCCGTTTACAGTCTACAGAACACGTTTGGGTTGTATTTGCTCATGATAATGTTTTAGCTAGCGAAGAATAGGTAGGAAGATGCTTGCTAAGTACTTGTTCTTTCATCGCTTGTGTTGTCATTACTAGCTTCTGGCAGAAAACATTGTCTTCTTCAACAGGTACCACATCGACAAGGTGGTAAACATTTGTCTAGTACGTGGACAAATCTCAGGGATATCATTAAATCAAAACGGTTATCCTTCCCTTTCGCAATACACATAGTCAGCAAGCTTTAAATGCAGCAATGTTAATCAAGTGTTATAATGTCTGCTTTATGTGTACAGTTCGCATCAAGTCGTTTTAGACTTTGAAATGTCCTGAAACTGAATGTTTGGTTCACTTGCTATCGGTTCATGAACAGTAGCCAGTTTAAACCTAAATGTCTTAGTCATTGTTGTATAGTACTAAGGAAACTCTGATTTCATTATCATGCACCAACGCCTGCATGAATGGAAAACATTAGTGTTAGGTGAGGAAGCGATCTGTGTCTGAAGGCATCCTTTCACAGACAAGGATCAGGTAATGCCATCTTAGCAGAGAATTAATTGTGCGTACTAGATAGGCATCATTAGCTCTGTAAAGTGCATAATACATAAAACAGAATTATTTAAAACGTAAAAACAGAAAAGGTGAGAAACAAGAGAGTCTAACAGAAACGACTGCAATATGCAGCTACCCATTTGACGTAGAAGAGCAAAAGGGGCAGTAGGATGCAGGATGCGTACGTGGTTTAAACGTGCCTGCAAAGCTACTAGAGCAAGTTCAGGAGATCTCAACGCAATGCAGAAGGAAATCGTGAAGCTTTGTAAGTCAGAGCTCCATGTCGATGCTCTACGAAGAGTCATGATAAACGATAGTTTGGTCAGACAGACTGTTCTCGAGGCGTTTTGCTGCATCGTAGCCATTCGTAGCACGCTTACCAATCGTAAACTCAATCTGAAACACATACAAATTACTGGCAGTACCTATATATATGCGTATAAACATTAGTATTACTGCACAGAAATCAAATAAACACTGCACCAAAATTGTTGAAATGATAAAAAGAATATAGAATACAACTCAAAATTCAGAAAGAAACGGATAGCCATGCCAGAACAAAACGACAAAAAATTCAGAAATCACTTAAAACCGAAAAGAAGTAGAAACAAAGCAAATTATTTTTCAAAGTGAGTCAGAGGTCTTTTCAAGCGTGAAGGCGTGAATAGAAAAATAGAGATGCGCTACCATGCCCCATGAAAACTCTGTTGTCTTTATCATAACATTTCACGTATGACTGAAATTGTCTCATATGTATTCTTCAGTTGAAAACGTATGTGGATTTTGATTTAGTTCGATCACATTTTGCTTTTTCAGTTTTGTTGTTGAATACCACACTCCTATTTTCTCAACTTCGAATTGCACTGCACCTCACACGTAGCCTTTGCCTGCAAACCACCGCACGTCACATGCGCTTAAGAAAGCTTAGCTTTAATCTTCGTCTATGGCAACTTTGAGTTCACTAATACCTCAGCACAAGTTAATATTCCTCAACAGATCATGTTCGCATTGCTTACCCATAAATGAATTGTTTATTTTGACATGAACTTTCCAAATTGAAGCTGTTTAAGGCCAAATAATAAAGTTTTTTCTGCTTTAACTCCCCACGCAATTTGTGGTTTGTTTACTGTACTTTGAAAAAACATGCAAATCGAAAATATTTACCAGTTGCGGACAAAGAAACAGTGTGACATTTTGCCCAATCTTGAAATGTTTACATTCACTGGTATTAGCACCAACGTTTTGGGTGACTGCACACGCCTGTGTTACCTCATGAACTCATTGCTTCCAATCCCCAAGCTAGCTTCCATGGAGAAGCTTTCGTCAGAAAATTATTTGAAATCTTTTAAATCTTTCAAGGGATTTAAGTGGAAACGCTTTTAACAAAGAGTAGCGCTTCACTGCAGAATGACTGTGCGCCCAATGTCACGCATAGTGTAAAACATTCGATGAATGAGTGTTATAGGTGAAAACGCTGAAGGGAATTCGTTCTGTGTGCCCTGCAGTCCTACACGTCATGTAAACAGAAAAGCCGAGCTTAAGGAATTAAATTGACTGGCTACAACTAGGGACAACTAAGCAGGGACAACTGGAATCACCCCAGTAACAGGGCTGACACGTAAATAGTTATGTAGGAAAACGTTTTCAATGCAGTGAACTCGTCACAACTTATTCGTAGGAAATTTGTGCATATTAAAAAACAGAGCCAAGTTGAAAGTGCGCACACATACCAGTATATAGCGAAACTGGTACAAAAGTAAAAAACAGCTGTCTAAACCAAGGCTCTTTTGATAAGACATTTACAAAGTTGTTAAAACTGCGGAACATTTAAAAAACAAATTGAAGTGGTATTTGAGTTTCAAGATGAAATATTTCATTTCACCTGCAGTCAGCTTAAATTTGCTGAAAACATTAATTGCAGTGCCAGCGTTTAGCAAGAAGATCATTTTGCAAGGCAAGGTACCGTGATTAGAATGACTTAAAAGTATTTTTGGTATCAAATTACACAGGTGATTTAATTAAAAACAGGTAATATATTTCCATAAGTAATATGGAAAGTAAAGAGCCGCAACAAAAATTCTTAAAACAATATACAAAAACATCAATCAAACGAATGAAAACATCTGATACATATGATAACAAAAGACGTCTTGCAATATTTGAATTACCAAACGACTCTATCGCCGTAAGACATATAAAATAATTTACAAAGCTTTCATAACTTTTAACAAATGGAAAGGTTTTTGGTTACAGATGATTAGTTGAATTTTTGGATGAATTTTCTCAAACATTACGCAGAATATGAGTTTCTGAAATGAAAAGTAACAAAAACGATTTTACCATTTCGGACTGCATAGATTTATTCTATGGGCGGTCAATGAAAGCATCGACATGCCATTGTAACCAATCTGACATTCTGATCAACATAGAACTCTACCTATCAAGCAAACTCAAGAGGCTCTGTGGAAGGGATGGCAGAGAAAAAGAAACTAATGTATCAGCAATCTTCCACAAGCTTGGTCATTTATACCGAGAAAAAGGCGTGGCAGATGATGCTAATCTTGATAGTAAGAAACGATGCTTATCAAAGGCGCAGTTCTGTTTATCGCTGCCTTAGTGAGGAAACCAAACAACACCAAGGAGATCCAGGATGATATCAACGATCTCTGCAGGCATGTTTGCCGGTTGGCTGGTGTTAATAAAAAAATGTAGACTTGACGAACGAAACTTTATTTGATTCAAAAGAAATTCAACGCATGAGGGAAAAGATTAAAAAAAAGCTAGCCCTTCAGAAAAGGGTTGTAGAGCCAAAGCAGCAAAAAAAGTGTCAGATCAATATTTTGTTCGAAAATTTGAAGATTTACAGAAATACGTTTAGAGAAAATATTGCAAGCTTATGAAGAAAATAACACATTTCTGCATTGGCCTGAAAGCACCTGCCCCTTGCAAATATGCTCTTGTTGGAATGGGATCATTAGCTAAGACGGAAATTACACCGTATTCAGATTTTGAACATGCAATTGTGTTAGAAGAAGGAATTCAAAAAAAGACGAATTATGAAGAAATTGTAGAATATTTCAGATGGTTTTCAGTAATTTTTCACTTAGTTGTGATAAACGTGGGTGAAACAATCGTACCCAGCATTTGTCTCCCATTTATAA
>Ga0210059_1000538_pt1 | contig 49200 bp, 28 predicted proteins | sample Ectturendosymbi2_FD_188042 | JGI IMG/M metagenome (GOLD analysis project Ga0210059, IMG submission 188042) | Ecteinascidia turbinata endosymbiont from Florida, USA - Sample 2 (SPAdes) (version 2) | ecosystem: Host-associated > Tunicates > Ascidians > Unclassified | place: Key West, Florida...
GCTGATGCAGCAAACCGCATTTCCTTTAACTCGTTCAAAGCAAAACACCCAAAGGTCTCAGCAAATATTTACTTTTGGGTGTCAATGCACTCAACATACCCGACTATGTCAAATTTTGTTACTCAATTACTCATCCCGTTTTCAACCACATGGCTTTGTGAAGCAGGATTCAGCGCAATGACTACATTGAAAACGAAACATCGTAATCGATTGGAAGTAGAGCATGACATGCGGTTATGCTTATGCAAAGTCAAGCCGCGGCTTCAAAAACTTGTGGACATGGTGCAGGCTCAACCATCGCACTAACAGTGGAAATTAAATGTTGACACAAACTGACAATTTTGTTTTCCTGAAATCAGAATTCATGTGTTAATTGAAACTTCTGAAAAACAATCATTTTGCAATACATGTGTAGCCACAGTTCTCTGTAATTGTGTATAATTTGGCCATACCGTACTTACTACTCATGTTATTTATTTTCAGCATTACTTGTAATATTTTTCTCCATTACCAGAAAACAAAATGGGGTCGCGTGTAAACGCTGATTACATTTTCGTTTAAAATGGGGTCGCTTCAAAGGTTGGGGACCACTGATCTAGGCTATGGGCTATGGATTCTGTGATCAGCCATAACGCCTGAACAGATTGGGCTAGGGAGCCACTGAAATCATCCCTGGATGTGGAAACTAGCACGGAATCTTATGAACGTGATAAAAATATACCTTTGCATTTGAAAGTTTTGAGAAAAATCCATATTTGTATATTTGCGGTACTGATTTCTTGGAGATTAAAAAAAAATAAAAAACTGCTTCACCGCATCCGTTTGACCTTTCCGATCAGGTTCTTGTGCTTCGCCGACCGCCGGAATCCTCAGAAACAGGATCCTTTAAAAAAAGTCGGATTGGGCCAGTTAGGGGGGAATATTAGGGGGTCCAAAAGTGTAGGTTAGCAAAATTGACTTCTTGATCACGTTTTGGGGTCTAGAGAACACAGTACAGGGGGTAATGACTTGGTGTGTGGCTTAAAATATTCTTGGAGCTATTCTGAAATTTTAGAGACGTTGGGTAGACTAGGCTGCTAGCCTAACGGGTATGGGAGTTAAGGCCAAAAATAGACCCAGAAAATAGCTCGGCCACCTAGTGGATTTTTTAATTTTTTTCACATGTAAAGTTTTAATGTCAATATTTTGGCTTGAAACTTCGTGGGATGTTGTTAGAAACCCAAAAACATCTTTTCCGAAACTTTGGGTGGGTTAGCGGGTACCGACCAGGCCCGTTGCCAGGATTTAGCAGCAGGGGCGGCCAAAAACCAAAAGGAGGGGCCAAAAACCGAAGGGGGGCCACATTTTTAAAATACAGTATTGGATGTATGTAGCAACCGGTGGGCCAAACGCGAAATCGGGGGGGCGCCGATTTTAAATGGGGGTCGGGCACCACTGGCCCCTCCGCTGGCGACGGCCCTGGTACCGACTGTCAGAAAAGTGGCTTTAACCTCAAAAACACCCCTAAATCTTTGGACATTGCTCCGTTTGGCCCCCCACCAAAAATATTCAACTTTTTGGTCATCATTGCAAAGGTAAGGTCTTTACCGACACTTTTTGTGTAGAAAGTTTGTTTGTAACGTGTTTGGTTTGAGTTCTATGGCTTTATTAATGGATACAACTGATTTTCCTAGCCTACGTAATAAACGGGGTTTCCCCCAAAGCTACGTCACAATGACGTCGCAGGCGAACGGGTCCTTTCTCAAAAGTTGCGTTGCTGTCTTACGAATCCGTGGATGGATTCACTGATTCAATCCGTTCGCGAGTTATGGTCGTTCATAAGTTTAAGAGCCACGATCGTGGCTTTCGCGGGCCTTACAGATTAAACCTGATAAAATAGCGTAATGTTACCCAGGAAAATAAACCGAATCAGTTACAAACATAAAATTACTGGAAGTTAGAAAAGCATATTTTGAGACAGATGAGCTCTCGAACCAGCCATGCAAGGCAATCTCTAGGGGGCACCTTTTCCTGAGAAATACGAAAATGACTAGACGTGGTAACAATCAATATTATGGGAACTTTGACGTTATGCGCAAAATAACAGAGCAGATGCTTTTCTTTAACTTCTGTTTTGACCCAGTATGATACGAGTTTGAAACTCGGTGGTTATCCAACTGCTGAGATGCTGACTTTACACTGACATGCTGCTCGCAACTAATGTAAGTGTCAATGCATTTTTCTGCATGATGATTTTGATTGAAATGTTTCTTTAGCGTTAATTTACATCATCTATATTATCATATTCTTACGCAGTTCGGTTGACTTTTTTTAAAGCCCGCCGAAGATACAAATTGATTGGGAATTCCACGTAAAGCACCGGCAGAATAAAGTGCCACACACTCTGGCGAGCTTTCTCAACAGAAGTTGGTTAAAAGCAGGCACAAGCTTCACAAGCAACAAACAGCAAGCGTCTTTTTCACTATCCACTCACATTTAAAAGTTTCTACGTAACTGTGCTAAGATTTACTTTAAAAGGAGCATGAGGCATAGCGAATTTGCGCCGTCAAGCAAAAAAATGAAAACCAAAGTCAAACACCAAAATCATTTAGGCCTCTTCTACATGCTTTAATTAAGTTTTTTCCCCCCTTTTCAAGATTATGAGCTTGTGGATCACAAACGATCGCTTTAGATAGGCATTGAAAATTTGCTGAGTTTGGTGCGCAAGCGTACACGGCAGTGTCAGCGTGCATATCAGATAGCTGAGTTATAGGGTTGAAAAAGCACCTTGAATGTTCATGCAAACTTAAATTAGGCCCAGCTGCTAACATCACGTTCATGCAACCCATGCCTCTTACTGTTGTTGATGTTCGCAGCTGTAGGAAAATCTCATTAGTTCAAGCTTTTTACTGTTGCTTCTTTCGGTAATGTTAGTAAAATGTTCTCATTCATCAATCGTATTCATCAAAACGCAAATGCAAATGTTTCTTCTTCAGTTGGTTCGAGAAGAATTGTGTGGAAGAGAGGCAAATGATGGTGAAATTCTCCAACTCAAGAAAACGCTTATCGTGGCAAGATCATTGTCTTGGTTTGGCATATCTAGTCAGAAAGCTGAAGCATTGTGAGGCATGTTTGCACATTATGGTATCACACTGAGTGCCAAATGCCTGCCAAAGATATTTCACATGTTTGTTGCGACCAATCGAAATCTTGTTTGCACTTCAAGAGTCTTCCACTACCTTGGTGTCCTCGGTCAATTTTGAAGAGTTTGGCACTTAAAACGATAAGTCTGGTTGTTTCGCAGCCAGTGTTTGCATTAAAGTGCTGAAAATTAGGAAGTGGTTGAATTCCTGACCAGCAGACAAGTATTTGGAGTTTTGTTACGTGACGCATCATCTGGGTTGCAACTAACACTTGTATGGACAAAGTTTGCAAAAAGTAGTACCGCTGGTTTTATTCTAAAACTTGGTTATAATCGAAGGCTTTTTAATAGTAGGAGTTTCGACGTAACGGGAAAGAAGTTGGAGCTAAAAGCCTTCCTACCATTGATCTTGACAGATGAAGTACATTATTTTATAGCAATGATGCTTTTTCCAAGAGCTGCATTCGAGTACTTGGGTTTCGCTTCATGTGTGCCTTCGTACTTATATGTCGTGCATTTGCAAAAACGAAAAATCCTGACACCATCTTGACTCAACTGCACGTAATCCGTACGCTAATACCTAAACAAGCAAATCAAAGCACACCTTTTCCGCTTTGTTGGCCGGGTTTGTAGACATCTTATAGCAGTGAGGAGCAGACAGCTGAAAAAATACAAATAAGGTGGTAATTCATTGGCACTGCGATGTCAAACAAGCGACACGCCCTGGTCGATGCCTACCTGGCTATCGTCCCAGCAGCAGGCACTCGCCTCGCACTGGACCCTGTTGCTCGACCCGTACTCAAAGCAAGCCAGACGTTCACTGGGCCTCACATCGCAGATATCGAATCGAAATGACGAGACAGCTCCGGTTGCTGAAAGAAACCGTCACGAACGAGTAGTTTCAGGGGCAGTTGGCTGCGATAATTCTTTTTTGCGCTAACAGCTGAAGGGCAAGGCGCAGGCGCTTGAAACTAGAGGTGCAGTTCCGTTTACAGCTGAATTAATCCTTGTAATTCGACTTATTTCCAGACGCAATTGACCACAAAAATTGCTTGCTGCCCACCGCCTGTGGCGGTCATACCTTTTTGTCAGAGTTGACCAAAGTTTATGCCTTCGAGTGTTCCGCTTTAAGCATGAGCGCAGCAAGGAGAAAAGCTAATTTTACAGATTTCTCAAAACTTTTTACGTCTCATATGAGCTACATTATTTTCGACACGATTTTCGACAGGAAATTTTTGAACGACGCTACTTCGGAAGTTTTTTTTAATCATATTATGGATTGACGCACACTTATTCCACGAAATGCCCGTGAAATGTTTTCAGGCACATTTGTCATGTCACTTCGGAAGTGCTCAGAGATTTCTGTAGTACCGTTTGAAGAGGTTTCTTGGTTTGCTTCTTCGAAACCTAAGGTTGGTAATGTGATGGGAGTTGATGCTGTGGACGTTTGCTGCTGATCAGTTTCTTGTGACGTTTCTGGTCGGTTGTTGATCATGTATCTGACGGCTGTAACACAAGACGTACCATCAAATACGATGTTGTGTTCTCATAAGGCATGGTGAGCGCGGCCATTTAAGAGGTCATGCTTCCCTTCCTTTTCTGGTATGGCTTAAGGGGCACCAGCGGAAGCAAATAAATCACATTTCATGTTCACCTGCACAAATTACCTCAAGAAAAGACGCCAAAACAAAATAATTTGATTGTCTGAGCTGCAACTATGTGGAAGTTGTACTATGCTAAGGGTACCGTACGGACTAACCTACTATATTCTGTCCTGCATGTTGCATAGGTTTTGCAGCATTGTGGCGCTTTGCTTCTTATTCTTCTCGCGCTGGTGCAACACACTTTACGGTTTGCACTGCGGAAAACACATATTGAAATTATTTTTTCTTCTGCGATCGTTGTTACTTAATAACAGCCTAAGGTGTCTTTGGCACTTTCGTTTTAGAAATGCCTTTTCGATGCTTTTTCAAACCTTCTTGCTTGAATGTCTTACATGAAAGACAAAGTGAAAAGGTCACGTTTGACGAAAACAGCCTTTGACTATAATTACAGTCATGTCATTCACTGACGATAAGCAGTGCAAAACCGTTTTTTATTTTCAAATGAAACTAATGCGTCGAAGGGACCACATGCTTGCCATGATTTAGTCGAGCATTGAACAACGCGTTCTCACCGTCGTAAACACACGTTTAAGTTGAAAATCATACACGTTTGAAGATAAAAAAAAAATGCAACAAATCGAAAGTGGCTGAAACTGAAGTCATGGCGCAGGAGTGATTGATGAAATTTGTTGTCTGTTATAAAACTGCAACTCTTACGTGCAAACTTGTTTAAATCAAGCAATTGTTGTATCGGATAAACTTCATGCATGATCTTCCCGCCTAGGATTACAGGCTGTCCGGGTATATGAGATGGGGATACAAGAGATACATCGCACCAAGGCCTGGTAAGTACTGGGACCAGGGAGCATGAAAGTACGCACGCTACGTTTTCCTGTAGTCAGGCCAAAAGTTTCTAGTGCAAACCTAATCTTTTTGTAAGTCTTATCATGGCAGGAGGTAGCTGTTTTATTCAAGTTCTGATTCCTGTACAAACAATCTGTGCAAGTTTCGACAAGGGCTCCGTAACCCTGGTAAAATTTATCTCAGAAGCACTTCGGGTTGATATCAGTCTGCAAGCGAAATGAAAGTAAAACTGCGAAACCACAAAAATGCAAATGTTGAACACTTCGGTTCTTAGAGACAAAAACATGTTTTTAGCAAATGTCGACAGAATTTTGCCATTTTTTGGCAAGACAGTACGACTCTATGAATAGTTAAGAAATTGTTATGAACTAGCTAAAAAAAATATGCAAATCGAGCTCCAACTTTCTATCAAAGTAAAACTCACCGATTTTTCCCATTTATTGCTTTTAATAGGAAAACTGTAACGCAGCTGCAATTACTGGTTAAAATACGATATACATTCACTGGGCGATATATCTACCAGACAACAACATGATTCTTGTTTTGAATTACTCACAAAAAATCTAAAACGCAAGAAACAGTTACGTTTCTGAGTTAGCAAAAGCAATCGGAGCTCCAGTGGTTCCCAGTTTTTTTTCATATTCCATCCTTACACACCTAAACACCGCCTATCCCTTCCGCGAACCGAACATACTCTTTTATAACGTCAGGCACTGCAGTCAAAGCAGCTTGTCCTTGCTTAATATAGACATTTCCATTTAAACCAACCTCGTTGTGCAGTTTTCATGCGTTGAATAAACAAATAATAAAATATTTGGATTTCATCCACGGATTTTCCTCCCCAATTCCTCCCTGGAACAAATTTCTTCTCAGGAATGAAAAATTCCTGCTTGGTGAGCCAAGTGGCACCCCTTTGAGAACCACTGGAACAGTCGCTTTCTCACTAAAGTGAGCAGCTTCATCAACAGACAACAAGCTTTAGCAAACTACGAACTTTTTGCTCAAACACTCACATCTGCATTGCACAACTCCGCCGCTGGCCGATGTCTTGTACGAACTGTTACTGACTTGCAGGTGCCACATCATCCTGTTTTCAGCGTCTGGAAGGCACCACTGTACCATTGTCCCAACCGGGACAAAGCGGCTGTTGCATTTGAGGGCGCAGCGGGACAGCACCTCGTTTCCCCGCGAACACTGCAGTCGACCGTTTGCGAGCGGCATGAGACGAGCGCAGGTTGGAACAACTCCAGCTGCAAAAGGAAGTTCAAATCATACTGAATAAGATTTTTTTGATGTAAAGAATTTACCCTGTTCAAAACGAAGCGTTGATGTGGCCAAGTTGGTTAAGTTTGCAAGGTTGTTTTTTGTGAAAATCATAGGCATATCAGGGGTGCATTTCTGTATTATGGTGTAATAAGTTAGTGACATAATGTTTGAAATTTGTGCATATATCACCTTATTTTAGTGTTTAAAAGTTGAAGTTGATTTCCTTAGAGCATTGTCTTGAATTCAAGTGGAGAATTTTTTTTTAACTTTGAAGTGATTTTACAGTGGAAAAATCACACTTAGTATAAATTGCATCTGCAAATGGAGTGAAAAATTCCACTCATGTTTTGTTATGTAACCTCATTGAAAGATTGTTGGGTCTGCTCGAATAGTGTTTTCGGATTTGTGCATTTTTGAACAAAACTGTTCAATTTATTTTATTTACCATAACATCACGTCAGTGCAAAGCAGTCCTTGCAAGTACCCAACTGTTGTTCTTGTACTGTTGAAGGTTCTTCTACAGTACAATCTGATATTTCATCGCAGGTTATCTTCCTGATACGCTATCGTTCTCTTTCGGCCTAGCTTCGAAAAAGTGGGAAATTCTTTAACGTTGAGTTATTTCGAAATCGAAAAATAACAAACAAACTATGATTTTTAGAAAAACGTCAAGCAAGATTCAAAGAGTCACAGTTTAAGTTTCAACATATTCTGAAAGAGAATGTTTCGCTTGGTTGCCGGACCGTTTTTTGTTTGTAAGATGAAAACCAGCGCACAAAAATGACTACAAGATGAAGAACAGCCGAGAGCTTGAAAAATCACTGCTGTTTTCATAGGCTTTGTGGGCGATTATTTGATTTTCATTTCAAAACTGTCTTGTTTTCAAACTTTGCTATGTTTTCTGTTTGAGCTTGGTGCAATTTAATGTTGGATATTTTTACAAATTCACCATTTCCAATAGGTTTTTGTCATATGCACATTCAACACGGTTTTACCACCAAACAGGCAAAGAAAGATGGTTCTGTTCAAAATGTATATAGATTTCAACTTAAGGAGCAGCCTGTGATGAGAACCGTTGGTCCCGACAACTCATGTTGAAATCTGTTTGCATAAGTATTTTTAGACGCTGGTTTTTAGAACTCCTAAGCACTGTGATGATTAGTTGTTGACTTCTAGGAAGACGTTTTATGATAAATATCACAGTTTGAATCATAAGAGGTGCAAGAAATAATATTATACCAATGCAAATGAAGGGCTCGCTGGGTGACCATTCTCGGCTGTGTGGATTGCAAAGTTTTTCGCTCGGTCCGTTTGCTTGGAAGTGCATGTGGCAAGAAAGCTGGCAAGAAGAACCGGTGAATGCGCCATCGCTGCATAAGACATTGCCGTTTGGAACGTTGAAGACCGAATCAGGACAAGATGCTGAAAAATAACAAGCATACATCTTTGAGCTTTCGACTGCCTCACCTTGGTGGAGATTATTCGCTCGAAAACAGTTGATTTCACTTTTACTTTATTGTCATGATATCTGCAGCAGTCAACCTATGAGTTTTCGCTGACGAAAAACTATCGGTTTGAACAGTTGGCGCCTTTTCATGTTTCTTTATTGTATTTTTTCATCCTTCGCTTTCGCAGTTTTGATAATAGTCATCTTGTTTCAAATTCAATTTTGGAAAAATTTGTTCGAAGCCGATTCAAAACTCATTGTAACGTTTTTCCTCGAATTAGTCTTTGGCAGAACAAATTTTACTTCTTGTTCGGAAAATCATGGCACAGTTCCAAAATTTAAATTCAAAGAAATATTCAAAAAATATTCAATAAGTCTATCATGTAATAGCGGCTGCTGCTACGGCAGTATTCGCCCAATTCTCTTCTGCAAAACTTACAACAATGGGTTTGACAACTGTTTATGGGAAGTAGTAATTATTATCGATGTGGGTATCTTGCCAGCAGATGCAGAAATCTCAAAGGTATCGTTTTCGATTCTAATGCAGGTAACTCGCTTTCAACCATTTTTTGAGCTTGTTTACATTCTTGAATTGGAAAGGAAGGTTTTGGTGGTGATTTGCCAGACTTGGTAGTGACGATTTCGTTGACTTTCAAACCAACTGCATGGAGCAATAGTGTTTCGGCACACTTTTTACGCAGCACTTTATGGTACATTTTTTTGAGACCCTTGCATCTATTTTATAGGCTTTAGTGTGAGCGAATTTATTATTGAGGGGATTTACTGCTGGTAAGGCCGTTAAAACCGTTCCTTTTCAGTATCGGTTTAGTACATTTCACCAATTTTCTTATTTTCGTTTATATCAGACTTTACCCTCATTACAGCAAAACACATTCAGGTCTTGCATTCTTTTGCTTTTACCATATGTCAGTCGTTCCAATCAATACCTTTGCACTTGAGCTTGTCCCAGTCGCTGCAACCAACACTGACAGAATCTGGTTCTTTGACGTCACCTCCGTCAAATAGGTTGAATCGTGGGTACGGTGCTCCGAAGGAGCATCGTAGAGAACAAATGGACACGAACTGATCACGCCTTATTAGTTCCACACTTTTGTTCTGAAAACAAAGGGATGGACTTTTTGCTTACGGTAAAAATAGATGAAAAAGTATTTTTCTGAACCTGAACAACGTCGTTTTCAGCTAAGTTCTATGCGATTTCATTTGGATCATTGCTTTTTCGTTGTTGTTTTTTTACCGACTGAACTCATGTTACATTTCATCAACCTTTCCATGGGTATAATTACGGTGTTATTCCCTCTAAACGGCATCTGCTTGCGCATTTCGGTGACTTCACATCCAACTTCGCGCACCGGTTCAACAGATCACTTGCGATAAATTCCGACACTGTCTTCTGAACGGATTAGAGCGGTCGCTTCATGACGTAAAAGTTGTGGTCGCACGGTTTTGCATCCGGTCGGAAAATATTTGACCGTGTCAAGAAAGACACCTGGGCGGAAAATTTGCATGACAGGGCTTATCTGCCCGCAATCAGCGCACTGCGGTAGAGGCAGCTGCATTGTTTCTTTTTTTCCAGCACTCGTTTTAGTTTTGTGTTTTTTTTCTGTTTACTGATCTACGGACGTTGGATATCTGGAACAACCAGACCACTTTCAAAAACCCGTCTAATCGATGCTAAAATTGTTGCAGTGTCAGACAACAAACCTAGTCTTTTTTTTGCTCAAACATACGATTGCCGTGGGAACAGTAGAAGCAAATAAATAATCTCAGTTGTTTTCACTTTTGCTTTTGAAAGGTTGAACAGGTAGACCATCATATTCGTTTCGATCGCACTTCCTTAATCGGCGGCAACCTGTTTGGAACGTCAAGTGGTAGAATTGACTTTGCGCGATATACTTACAAATCGTGAACAAAACGGGAAAAGACGCCAAGTAAGTAGCGCTTGCAAGTGTCCATTTTGTGCTTAGCGGCGTAACAACGTGCGGAGCGTGACACTTGAAGCACCTGCGCAAACTACGATGAGCTGCAAGACACCAGGCTCAGGTGAAACGCCTCTGATGTGGAAGGGTGCGTCGCAGGAAACAAGCCATGTGCTAATTAACTGAGATTTGGAGAAAAACATGCTCACGAATATCATTTTAGAACGTGCGACAAACAAGGTGCGGTCACGTCAGGAGGCATGTTGGATGGATTTTGTTACACGGAAAGTTTCAAGTGGTCAAAATGTTTTGAGACAATAATTTTTGCTAAATACGCCTTTTCTGGGTGTTCTTCGCCAAAGGCTCGACTTTTGGTATTGCACTGAAGTTAAAACTCCTTTGGAGAGCATTTTATGCGAACTGAGGAGTAACTGTATTTGCTTTGTTGATGGCTTGAAAAATCCATTGTCTGAAGTTTCCTGGCATCTTTCCAAAGAAAATTAGGATTTGACTAGCGTTGTTGTTTTAAATTTCAACCCTTCGTCAAGAAGTCCTTCTACCACAAAAAAAGAAATTTCAGAAAACTTGTTTGTAAACATTTTATGCTGTGGAATTGTAATTTCGGAAAATTAATGTTTACCCACGAAAGAATTGATTAGCAGTGAAATTATAGCAGAAGGTATTTGCATCACAAATGGTAAAGAGAACACTCGAAATCTCATCTAAAATCTAGATGGCTTATTTCGGCAGTTTAACTTGTCAGAGAGAAATCCATGCCTTCTGGACCCACTCGGCAAATTCTGTAAAAACAGAAAACTCTGAGAATCAGCTCGGGATATAGCATAAACCAGATTGACTCTCAGCCCAGGGGAAAAACTGTGCACCAGCTATTGCGTGGAAAGATGCAGTTCTTGGGAATTCCCGTCTTGTAACAGTGTACGCAGCAATGCATTCGAAAAGAGTGTTGCCTGCCTTCGCTAGTCAACTGTAAGTTGCTAAAGCTGCTGTTCAATCTAAAATTAGCCTCTTACAATGCACTCTCGTTGAAATGGATGCCACACCAGCCAAATGTAATCCAGAAGGGCGGTGCGGAGACATCAATAGTGCAGTGGGTTTGACTGTACTTACACGGCGTGGACCAAAAAACATCCTGTAGCTATAAGCTAAGCCAATCGGTTTACAAGGTGGAGTTTCAGCAATACCGCCTTTTCAAAAAATTTAAGAACGTGTTTTCTCTTAAAATCGTATTTTTGGCGGACTACATGCATTACGACTATCCGCACGTGACTTGAAAAATGTAGATCTTTGTCGATTTTCAATCGAACAGCAAATAGGCTTTATGGGATAAATGATCGAAACCATTCACTCAGTTCTTCTTAATAAAAGGCAAGTGATAATATCGGAAAAACCAGTGTTTGCTGCAGGAATTTAGTAATTCATTATTTATTCCTGAACAAAAGAACGGATGCTTCGCGAAGAACGATTTTACTGCAAAGATCCTTCAATGTCGTATGTTTTTCATGGTGTCAACAAATGATCATAAAACGCTGCTGATTGAGAACGATCTGTTCCCACAATAGGTCATTGCCTGACTTCGGGATGAAGGCGGTTTCCTTGGATATTGTTGAAAACAACACCGTTCTACAAAATGTTCTCGTTTATTGAAAAAGAATGAAAATAAATCTTGAAGTAGACATGAAAGCATGAATCCTGTTAATGAAATGCCCTTTTGAATTTTATAAGAATCTTTGTGCGAAATTCTTCTCGAGTAGACTTATGTTTTTGTTCTGTGCGCTTTTTTCATCTTTGCATTAGGATGGAAAAGTGCTTTGGAGGCCCCATTTACTTCAGTTGCTTCTAGGTAATGTAGGATTTATTTCACTATGAAGTTTTTCTGCTTTCTGTAATCAGTTGTAATTTAACAACCATATCGGTTTTGAAGATTTCGCATTTTTCCGATTTCCAAGTGCGGTAGCTTGTGCTTGTTTCACCCAAAACCTTTTTATCTACAGAAATAGCTGGTTACCCGGATAGTTGCTTTTTCATCGATTGAAAAGGCTTTGCTGTTTCGCTCCATGAGACTTATAAGAAGATCAATGCCGTCCTCGCTCCATATGCAGTAAATAACTATGTTGCCATTCGGAAGCATAATGTGCCAGATGTTTGTCACCATGCAGTAGAATTTGAACAGTGACGCTGCGAGACAAAATAAAAACCGTGAATAATATTTATGTGAAAATTACGTCAACAAACTCACCTAAAGGGTTTTAGTTTGTTGTTTCAGACATTTTCGTAAATTCCGGAATTGCCTACCAACGGAATAAACCAAAGGAATGCCTTAGAAATGCTCAATTCTTGCCAAGTGAGCAAGGCTGAAAGCGTTTTATGCGGCGTGGCACCATAAAAAAAGTTAATGACTAAAATTTAATTTTTTTTCCAAACTTTAAACACAGACTAATATAAAAGTCCCAACGGCTCTGAACTTTTGCAGCCTGTCGCAGAAAATCAGAAATGTATCACCGAAGGATTTATCTCAGTGAAACTTTTTTCAGTAGAACGCACGGGCGTTCTGCAAAAATCACAAAAATCTTCAGATAGCGTTATGACCACACCAGCAACGCAATCCCCACAGAAATATCTGAAGTGGAAGTTTCAGTTATTTTGGCTTAGCAAAGTACACTTCGGAAACAGACAGTAACAAAAGTTGAAATTAATGAATGGTTATAAAGCAACGAAGTATTCTGTTTTCCTTGACTGCGTACGGTACTAGAAAAACTGGGCAAGCATTGTCCATTTTCTTAACTTCGACACCAATTTGTGATATTGGTTTGTCTCTTATTTTTTGTAGTGACCATGGTCTTTTAGAAAACCTTAACTTCAAAACATGTTTCAAAATTTTCAAAAATATTTCAAACTTGCATAGATAAGCAAAATTTTTACTCCCATGAACAAACCTTCTTCATTGTTTCTCACCTTTCATGATTGGTTAAAAGCTGTACACCCTTGTTGCTGATTTCATTATTTTGAAGCTTTTAAGCTAAAAATATTTGTTTCAATTTACATTCGATTTTATAGACAGTAGATTCCGTCAATCTGAATTGAAACGTGAATGGTGATAGGTTCTGTGAATGTGCTTATCGTCTTTTTGCGAAGATGACTCATAGTTTCAAGCACTTGCTTTGCTTATAATTCAAAAATCCAATTTGGTAGTTATGCACCTTACTGTATTTTTGTTGCTATCAATGAACAAGTCGAAATCGAGGATCCTATTACTTCAAAACGTTTGAAATGCCAAAAATGATTGCACTTCAGACTGGAAAGATATATTTTAGACAAGAATGGTGTGACAAGAAAAATACGAAAAACAAAGAAATAAAACGTATTTACTGTGCTTGTTATTAGAATATTTGATTAAATAGAGCAAAAAATAATTTCCTACAAAAAGTGAATTCTCATATACAAAATTTTATTCTCTTTAGAGACAAGTTTGGTTGTTAATTCATTGTTAATTCACAGATACACGCAAAGAAAAAGACGTAAAACTTCAAAACTGTTCATACTACAAAATATGAAAAGTTGAGCAATAATAATTTGTCAACATTGGTTAAACAGGAAGTCTGAAACATATGGTAGACATTTCGGTAGTCCGTGCTGCTATCATCAGTACGAGTAAATATAAAAATACAGTAGATACTGTATAGCGTAGATATATGAGTGAGTAGGAGCTATTAAGTTCTCGTAAAATACAGTACCAAAACTGTATTAGTAGTACTGGTCCGTTGTTTCAATGTTTGTTCAGCATCAGTATTGTCTATTGTTGCAACCTTATACCTGCATTTTGATGTGTTGTGCTTAAAATAATTTTGGTTTCCTTGTGTTCTTTGGGGAAAAAAACCTTGTGACATGGATCATAAGTCAGAACCAATCGAACGAACAAATAAAAACAAAAAACGTATATTGCAAAAATATCAGTTGCACAGTTTTCTTCAAAATGTTCCAAGTCTTTAGTTTTTGCAAATTTGGGTCCACATGCATGGTCATGAATGTTGCAATGTTAAACTAAGATATTTTAACTAAAGCATTGGATTTTCCACCGTACGCAAAATTTAAAGGTTGAGGTATTGATTTTTTCTTTCTTAATTTTAAGATCTACTTCACTCAACCATGTTGCTTTGCAAAGCTTTGCAAAATGCAGTGTTTGTTCAAGGAATGCAACACGAGATTAAGTGGCGCTATCACTTGCATATCAGTAGTGGAAACAAGTAGGTACCTCAAAAAATAACTAAAACCAACTTTGGAGTTTCTCCATCATACGGGAAAATTCTATCTCGCTTATCTGTGTTTTGCTGAAGAACTTTCTAAAAGCTATATGCATGATTTCACTTTGCAAGTAGTCGGTTGTAACGCTTTCTTGGAGCGCCTTGAAGAACAGTTCAAAATTTCTTGCTACACATAATATCATTTTTAAGTATAATTAAGCTTTAAGCACTGATGTTAAATAATCTAGGATCTCAATATTGCTGCTGGTAATGACATGCAGAAGAGGCCTAGTATATTTGCAAAATAGTCATTCGTTGATCACCACACAGGGCACCTTTTTGCAAATGAGTGGGGCGAGCCTTCAGTGAAAAGCTTACAGGATCTAAGAGAACAACTCTTGAAAGAACGCGTAGATAATACAGTGTTTTAAAAGTAATGAAAGGTTACTTACCAGAGGTGGCAGTTCATTTGCTTTTGAAAACTGTGCTATTTTAGCAGCTTGGATGATTTGCATCCGACTTACAAACAAGAGCGGATTTTTTCGACTAACAACATCAGTCTGCGTTTATGGGCGTAGTAGTACAAAAGTCTAGGAAACCAGACTACTTTACATAGTAAATGATAGGCTGCGATTTTGTTCAACGGTCTTCAGATACCGTTTTTTGCATAAAAGGTAATGTTTATGTACAGTTCTTTTGGTGACAAATATTGCTGTTTATGTTTTTGAGTATATCGATTGCTTCATCCTGCCCGTTCCCGTCAGTGCTGACTTCTACAAGTCTCTTCATTGCTCCCAGTTTTTGGCTAAGCTTATTTTGGTCGAAGGTACCGCGCACGAAACGGTGGTGCCTGTTGCTTATTTCGCCTGCAGCCGCAGCCTCGCTTGGTACGACCTTGCGACGAAGTCTCGGCAAGCTGCACGTTGATAACGAAAGCGGCGGCACGTGATCGATACATTTATGACGTGCGACCAGTGTCGGCGAAACGTTTATCCTGATTGGTCATTGCGGGAGGGTCAATTAAAAAGAAGACATCTTTAGAAGATAGTTTTATGAATTTTTTCGTAAACAAAGAATTTCTACAAATCTAGTGAACGTAAAATGAATTGCAGACAGGTTTTTTCGTATAAATACACCCCGTTATGAAAATTAGCAAAAAGGGTGCTTGCCATTTGAGCAGTTTTGTTTTTAAAAAAAGTAAAATTGATGGTTGAACATTTCATTAGAATCTTGTAAGAGCCCGACGAAGAACAACTTCATGAGACGGTTAATACTTTTAGTGTTCAAAGCTACCTTGCCTCTTTAGGAGAATATGCGATGTTGAATCTTCGTAAATCATTTAAGAATGATAGACCAGCCCCTGTTCTTGTTTGTTAATTCTGTGCATCAACGCGCTTTGATTGAAATCACACCACCAGTTGATGTCTTGATTTGTTTTTTCTCTTCTGCAAAGTTTTTTTCCACCAACTTCCATGGTTTATAAATTGAATTACATTTTGCGATTTTTCAACATATGTGGTGTTGTTCAAGGTTAGGTGAAGCTGGTGTATTATGCTTGTGCACATTGGGTCGTGAAAAAGTTGCTTTGGGTGTTTTTACTATATGATGAAAACTGGACGTATTTTTATGATTTTGAGAAAAATTGTACTGATGTTGACCTATTATGCTTTCTGCATTTCAAAAACTCTTTAACAAGAAACATCACTGAAATTATACAATTTGAATTCACCTACAGGTCAGCAACCTTGTCTTGCACCTTCTCCGTATGAGCCTGCAAAAAAGTTACTTTTAATTTCTTCAACATTTTTTCTCTTGTCTATCCATATCCTCGCAAATAGGTACAAGGATTTTCTTGTTCACTTCACGTATTTCCTGATGCGTTTGATTCGTGTCAATTTAGCAGTGCCTTGCGTGAGAAACAACAATTTTTGTGGAGAAGAGCGATAGATTTTAGCGACAAATCTTTTTCAATTTTGCGGCGGAAAAGATCACTGACTGATGTATCATGTTTCCCTGTTAATCGGCGTGACTTTTCAGCAAATGATAAAGTTGGAAGCACACTTGATAGTTGACGCATTTGAAAATGTGCTTCTGATACCTACTGACAGCGAAAATGTGGTATATTACTCTCTACTTTGAGTGCTGTATCTGCTATATCTTCATAATGTCCTGTGAGAAAAACAGAAATCTAGCATTTCACAATTGAAGAGTATCAACGTCTGTTTTGAGGTTTGTTGATTGCGCAGCATCAAATTTTGCAATAAATATTTTTTCATCAAGAGCGTTTGGAAGACATTGATAAGAAACCATACAACTGGTAGTAGCTGACCAAGCAGAATTCTGTGGCGTGTTTGCCACAGTACCTATCGGTTTGCATTAGAAATTTACATCGTTGATTGTTATTTTTTGGGGACGGCGTCTGCGAATGGTATCTTTTTTACCTTTGAATCGATAGGTACCAATTTAATAAACATCACCTTAAAAGACCAACTTTTCCAACAGAGCACCTGAAACGTTTTATGCTCGTAAATCGTGTGATTGACAAAATGTTGATGCAGAACTATTTCCCAATAATTCACACCATTCACACCGTTCAGGAGATATTCGTTACTCGTTGCTTTAATCATGCACAAAACTCTATTTTTAATTTTCAAATCTAGAAAATCTATTCGCCATCTACAACCTAGAATGAAGAGTCCAGTGTTGTTATGGAAAGCTCAAGTACTAGTCGATTATGGGTCCGTCGGAATTTTTGCGCCTAATAAACGCTTGTTGTTTTACTGCATAACAGTTTCAAATGATTCAATAAAGCATCACCCAAAGGGAAAAAAGACCACCGAAAACTTATTTTCAATAATTATTTCTCAGCGATTTGCAGCATTTGAACTTCTGCAGGCATTCAAAATTTGAACAGCTTAGATGATATGAAAATATCACTGTATAATGTACGATTGGAAGACACGTGAGTGCTTCAATTTTTCGACCACCACTGTAATGAGCATTTACTTTCTTGTTTTTAAACGACCTTGCCTAAGCTGGTAATAAAACATTTCCTTTTTGTGAATGAGTGTGTTTTTGTTTAAATCGTTTTCATCGATACTTTTTGATGTTTCTAGCAAAAAAATAAGGTGCAAGGAAACCAGCTGAAAATTGTTGCGAATAAGCTCTGTTATGTGTGTTCCTTCATTGCGCGCCCATATGGGCGGCTACCAATAATGACCAAAGTGAGATTCATTTCGCCTTTACATCTACAATTTATTTTCCTTTTCCGGTAGTGTTGGCAAGCAACATATTTATGTGAACATGAAAAATCGAAAAAATACATTATTCGAAAAAACGGTTTCATCCGGTAAATTGTCACAAATATACGCTGCTTGCAAACTAATTGGGTATCAAGAAACAAGTTTAAAAACTGTTTGTATGATTGATGAGTTGAATCATGACATATTCTGCAGGACTAAAATTTCCAAGAGAGTTTCTAAGCAATTATCCGGACTTCAGATGTTTTATCAAAAGGTACTATTTAGTCATATGCCAGTCTTTAAATCACGTCAATATTGCCAAATGCTCTGCAGTATAGTTGAGAGTTCTTTCCGTTTATCTGCGAAGAGTTAATAAATCATGTTTCAATGTCGCTGGGATGGTGCAATAAAACATTCCACACATGATTAGCGGCCATTTTCTGCAAACGAGAAAACAACATATTAAGTTGTCCAGGTATCTAAGCCCATCAACTAACTTTCTGAATTTTGGCCTCCGCGATGATCCAATCCAGGTATTCTTGGCAAGAGATTCGACAATCCATTGTTAGTGTGGTTGGACCGTCTCTGCGCACCTACTCCTTCGCCCCCATCCCTCCTTCCAGTGGAGTTGACCGTTCGCTGAACGGGCCATCTTCGGAACAGACTTTCCGATGCATAGACGACGAAGGCAAGACAGCACAAAAAAACGCTGACAAGGAACACACGCATGCTTTATAAACTACAGATGTTTATCCTTCCTTTATTGACTTCCGATTTTTCTTCAGTAAAGGTGAAGCAAGTCCTTATACAAAGATTACAACGCCCTGCGAATCCTGACAGTAGCAATAATTAATAGCCTTGAAACGATCGCAAAACTTGTTTTATATCCTACCAGCTCCACACATACTTGTTTCTGTCTGGTAGGTAAGCCTTAATTACAGAAAAGTGCCACTTTGCCTCAATTAATTTGACAAACCTGCAAAACGCACGAAATAAAGCTAAGAGAAAATTTCCCATTTTTAAAAGCTTATGATGCCATTGCCCATTTGGTGACTGCGATTTTGTGTGACTAACTATATTTGTGCCCTGATCAAATAAACTTACTACTGTTTATTCCATTTCACTTCTCAGTATATCAAAAATAGTATGAAATATTTTGTCTAGGTGTTATGATTTACCTTTATTATATGCATTTATTGTGATATTGGCCGGGACAATCGTTAGCGTATAATTATATGCATGCCGCTTCATGTAACAGAACCAACCTTTCTTTTATAAAATCAACATTTTCCCCTGGTTACATGGCAAAGGACGATACAAGGATTATTGGAAACAAGAGGTCAGCGAAAAGAAGCATCCTAAACCGAACCGAAGGTATTATCACTGACAGATCCTGACTAAAACCGAATCAAAGATACTATCACTGTCTTTTCCCTTATTCAGTAATAACGATCATTCAACCTATAAGCACCAGTTCAAAACCGTTTGATCTTTCTTGCTTATTGGTTCCGCGCATCTGAGCAGAACCTTGTGGCATTTGATACCAAGCAACCATTTTTATTTAATACTATGGCCAGATAGTCGAGGTCTACAATGTACTGTAACTTTGTCTGCACAAAAATAAGAAAAATTGTCAAAAATGAAAAGCAGAGCACATTCCTGCAAGACCAGTGATTGTTCACTCTGCTCGTCCAGGCTTTGCACGTCCACCCTTAAAGATATTTCATTCATTCGACAGACCTTTTCAACCTATAACAAAAAGTTGTTATGCTGGGGTACAGGATGACCAAAGATATAATCAAACCCACAGAAACGGTAATTAATGCATCACAAGTCTCTTATTTACTTTCAGTTTGTTAGGCTCAAACTTAATTCAGTCTCATGGCAGTCCTTTGAGGTTTCATCTATTTGAGTGATTTTGCATTAACTTTTCAATTTTTGCAAAATTTCCCTTCAAAGGGGATTGTAGTTATCAGAAGGCTTAGACATGATGATGACAATCTGATCATCTGAATACACTATTACTTTTCTCTTGCGCGTTATCACTACCTTCCGACCAATGTATGTGCCGCTAAGACCTTCAAAATTAACATTTTTCAGTCTTTCTTCTGCAAATTTCGTAACCAAGTCAATTTTGCAATTTTGTGTTGAAATTCACCAGACTAAAGTTCTCTTGAGATTTTCTAACTCTAACTTGTACTAGTTTTTGCAAAGTAAACCTCCATGCAAAATTCCTTTGGTTGCCTGTGAAACTTCGGTGAAGGTTATTTTTGCAATTATTTTACATATGATTTATTTCGCCAAGCGCTTTGTCGTTCGTCTTCCTTTGCCTATTGTCATACAGATTTCCTTGCGGATGGTGAAGATCTTCGAAACGGAGAAACATTAGTAGCAACATTTTTTGGTGTTTGTTTATGATGGCATGGTATGTGTTTAAAAAAAAAGAAAAATCGATGACATGTTAAAACAATTTATATTACCTATTTACAGATCTTCCACAAATTTTCTCTGTCTGCTATTTTGTTCAGGATGAAATGTACTAGATGCTTATCTTTGTTATTTCGATTACAACTTCTTCTCCAAATTTAGTCATGTTATTTGGTAGCTTGAAACAGAAAAGTTTGGTTTCAAATGGATATGTATTTCATGTCATTAATCGAGGGTAACATTTTACCGAAGTGACAAAATGTAGCAAAGTTGAAGAAGGTTTGAACCCGCAAAGTGTTATCGAATTGAAAAGGTAGGTTATGAAAAGGTAAAGCGCTTTCTTGAAAAGTATTAGTTACTGAATAAAGGATAAGGAAACTGCTTGAATCAGATTTCAAAAACAATTTTCTCATAGGATGATTCGCTTTTGCGAAATTGGCAATCGTCGTACTTCACAGGTGTTGGCTGGCGCTCAAGAATAATGTTGCACGTCAAAAACTAGTTCACAAACGTTAATAATGATGGTTTATGAAAACAAAAGCCTATGCCTTCAAGCACCTTACTATTGTCCAATGTGTATCAGCTGAAAATCTTTGTCTTTGAAAACCACCGCGTCTTTGTAAACAGCTAAGAAGGACTGGACGCTCAGGCCGAATTTTCAATCTGTCCTTTTTCAAATCATCTAATCACTATCTTAATCAAAATCCTCTGGGTGGTTGAAAACTTTACTCATGTAGTTCTTATCACTACTTTAGCTTCATGAACAGCCTCATGCCTCACATATCCACCAGATCAACGGCAGTGAGCATTGTTGCCAACAATGTTATCTACTTGGATGCTTGATTTGTCTGACTTTGCCTTGTCAAGAGAGCGCGACTCGACGTCTACTAATTTGTAAGTGGCGACTGCCGCCTGTGAACAGCCTAGCGCAGCCCTCTACACAGCGGTATAAATACATGGAAGTGTAGATAGCTGCGGGCAACAAAAAACGAGTTGGTCATCTTTAAAATTTTTGCCCCAACGTGAAAAGCAGCCTGCGCTATAAACAACGTAGGTAGCCTGTCAATCACTTGCCATGGCATGAAACACACCATTCACCTAAATTTCTGACAACAACTCAATGATTTCAATCATGCAAAGCGTAGTACAAAATGCGACGGATAGCTATACACTTAAATGACGATGAGGTCATTTTGTGTAGACCTGGGTGTAGCTCCCTGCACGTTTGCGCTAGCTTGGTCAAATCTGCCGTATTTCTGAGTGGCGTTTATATTCTCCATGGCGAATTGAGATCAGGTTCTCAGAGTGTCAACCGACCCCTCTTTCACTTCAGACATTTTGGAAAGAGACATCTCCAGCATCTGAAAATCTCATCGTTCAACTGGGAATCACATTGCGAAAATATTCTTCAAGTGTGCACTTCTTCGCCAAGCTTTCTTGAAGATGTATCATCATCGATCATCTTCTATTGGAGAGAAGTTTAAGTTTTGCCGTCTAGGTTTTGTCCACGAAGAGAAAGTATACCATGTTTTATAATGATTTAATCTATTTCCAATGTTTGTCTTTTTTGAGAAACGAAAGAGACAACTTAATCTTTGGAAACAGTTAAACATCATTTTATAAGAGTCTTTTATCCAACTGATTGGCAGTAATAGTGCTGTCCAGTGACGAATGACTTTCATCTCTACTGACTCAATGTTCTTTAACTTCCTGTAATTAGAGATTTGGCAGCTAACAATTCACTATTGTAACGATTTCGGTAATGGAATCAATTCAGCAAAGCAACTTGTCTGGTACCATTGTGAAATAACAACAGAGAAATAAGGACTTGACAGGGTTTATCTCGAGTTAGTTGATTCGTCATCGTGCTTTTTAATCGCGATGTTGGAATTCAATTTTGTAAGTAATTCAAGCACTGTCTCAAAACTGGCTTCCACTTACACATAAAACTCTCGCCATCAGTAAGGTTTTCAAAGTCTCTTCAGGGCAACAAAAACAACGGTAAGCGCAATGCGTAAAATCAGTGGATAAGACCTTATTTGATAAAGCTTCATATTTATAAAAATGAAAATCCTGCAGCCAGCCATTACAGTATCTAAAATGAACAGTATCTAAAAATGTCTCATGTCTTTGTAGTTGACCTTTGTCTTTTCTACGTCGCAGATTTTGCAAACCGAACTTAATTATTATAGTTATTGACTTTTGAATTACACCAATTAAATTTGACAACCATGTATTCAAGCTACAAATTCAACTCTTTGATCTCTGATAGATACATCTGTTTGCCGGAAAAACTTCCACTTTCCCCACAGACTGGAGAAAATGTCTGAAAATCTTCTTGCTACAGGTATTGCCCTTTTTCATTTTATTCATGAAACGAGAATCCCTTTACTTTTCAAAGCAAACCCGTCTGCGCCTGGTTTCATCAAATTTCAAACAAACTGCATCTCAATTGCTCAGAGTGCGATGTTATCGGCAATTTGACTCCAAGAAGACTTGACTTTTTGAAGCAAATGACGGGTTTACGAAGCGTCTAACATCTTCTATTTTCAACGTTTCTTTGCATGAATGTAAAACATTTTCATCAGTATTTTTCCAAATAAAGAGATTTTTTATCAAATGAACCAACGGCCACAGTGAAATTAGGCGCATGTGTCAGTTGTTATCAGAGCTCCGCATCATGACGTTTTAACCCCACAGGCATTTTTTTAACTGAAATGAAAAACAGCCGCAGTGTTGAGAGCGAGGCAGTTTTCTTGCGTTATCCCTGCAGACAGGGCGAGGTAGGGCGTTGGATTATTTCTGTTACCTTACGTCATTAAATAACATTAATCCAGGGCTAATTCATTTGCTGGTCTGCTTATAGATGTGCAGGATCATTACTAACAAGCAAGCTACTCTTCCTTATGCCACACCAGGTAAAAGTTACGGCTCTCCTAATAACGCTCGTGACATGGGGAAGTTTTCATCGACAAAAACAAAAGTTATTATAGCGCATGACTTTTTATACATTGCAGCTCTTTCGGAACTCACAAGTGCCAAGTAGTTTTTGTTACTTTTTCTGCTCGATGGTACCACACTAATGTTGGTATGCCTGGAATAGCTGGGACTGCATGTTTATTGAATCAGTTATAAATAGGTCTCAGCAATTTTGGTCTATTATGAGAAGCGGAAACGCAATGGATTCCATTGGTGTAGTGACAGTTTAGCAAAGAAAAATTATTGCGAAGACTTAGACTAAAGGCGTTTTAATGTGAAATGGAACACATTACATACTCCACATTTGAGGTCTGGAAGAGCGCACGAAGCTAAAAAAATGAATGATTTTCTTATATCTGCAAATCATGACATCCCGTGAAGCTTCAACGTTTGAAACAAAAACATTTATTATGGTGTTGGCCTATCACCAGTCAAGTACTTGGTGGCGCACCGCTGTAAGACATCATTGCAGTTGTGCTATTGAAGGCTTAACTGGCATAGGCTTAGAAAGATGCGCTAACCACAATTTCTACAAGCGTTGGCCGTTGTCCATTTGCAAAATGGAAAGAAGACATAAGTCCGGCGTCACGGATTATCGACGAACCTATTCTTTTGAAAAACAACGATTCCTTTAAAATACATTTTGGAAACCGAAAGACGAACAAATGTACGTTGTTTGGTTGGTGGTCACAGAAGGCTTGTGATGGTTGGTTGGTGGTCACAGAAGGCTTTTGATTTGTGATGGTTTTTGTCGCAATGAAGCATTACGGCCCCTCTTCATAGGCGGAGCCGGGAGGGCCTGGGGAGCCATGGCCAGCTCCAAATATTTAGTATATCTAGTCATTTTGTGCTTTGATAGGCGGTATCCCAAACGAAATATTGTCATTCGTCCGAAATCAAACTTATTGCCCTCCCCCAAATTTTGGGCAGGCTACGCCCCTGCTGGTGCAACATAAACTTCAGGAGGTAATGAATGGACAACTGACCTCGAAGAACTGCATTCTTGCAAGGCATACTTGCGTTTCGTTTCCAAGACGAAAAGAAGGCAAACGAAGACTAATTGCCTTTAGGCCGTTGTTTAATTTTTCTATTTTATTTCAAAACCCTGCAGTTTTTCAATCAATCATGCTAGTACCCGACGACATTCTCCGTATTTTAAATTTCTTAGTTAGTTTAAGGCGGGTTTGCAAATAACGGCCTTTTGTGGTTGTAAATGGAAAGCGAAAACAAGTATACACCCTTTACAACCGTTTAATTTTTTTTTTTAAATAAGTGCGAACGACTCCAGCACAGCATGCTGCCGATTGTGATTGGCTGTTGCTCGGTGGAGGCGAAGCAACAAATGAAAGCTGTTTCTATTCATTTCTTTTCGGTTAGAGGTTTAGTGTAAAGCGGTATTTTTCATGTTTCTTCTCATGCATGTTATTTTCGATCTCCTTCTCCCGCATGTTCTTTAACTTCACGATGCTGCGCTTGTCTCAAGAGTTTTGGTCGTATCTGACTCAGAGTTCACCAGTGACTCTAAGCTGAATCAGTCGTGTTGAACGCCAGTGACGTCAGTACGGCGCGATTACAGCATTGTCGGCGATTTTCTCAGCACGGGGAAAAGCACCGAAAACGCACAAGACTCAGAAAGCATTTTTGCGTAGGTATAGAACTCGATCGCTTTTCAGAAGAGCGCTACAGCAAGGTTTTGGTCACCTCAACACACGCTTCCAGATTTGTAAGTTTCATACAAATGGCTTTGTATCCGACTTCGTCAGTTTGATTTCGATTCATGAAAACAAGACGAACAGGAATAGCGGCTTTGCGTGGAAATTTTCCTCTTAGGCTAGGCTGATTTTTATAGGTAAGCAAATTAGAGCAATAGTCTAGTCTAGGAGAGTACTTATCTAATTTGAATACAATTTCAGGTTGAACTAAAAACAAGCTGTTCCTACATTACCTGTTGCTTTTGACAATGCTCCGATCTGGGGTAAAAAAAACGGCAACAAAAAATTAACTGCAAAGAACTTTTGTTTAACAGATCTCTACCTATAATTTTTGATGCCTATCAAAGCATTTCCAAACAAATTACAGAACAAAGGTGTACTTTAGGCATTTTGCACAAACAGCAATTGTAACAACACTTAAGACTAAAAAATTCGTTAGTTCCCCTCGTATTCGTGAACGCAGGAACTTTTGCTTTTCACTTAACGTTTAAGAAGCATGGAACGCCTATGTCTGGACCCATACTTACAGCATCTGTACAGTTTATCAACAGAAGAAAAAACGTTGCCCTACAGTTAAACAATAAGAAGGTCTGCTGCAATTACAGCGCTCATGTATGTGCAGAAAAAGCACAACCAACCGCACCCGTACTCCTACGATTCATTTTCAAAGCACCGCGCAAATCGTCTACGCAAGGGATTTACATTTTCACTCTTTTATCTTTCGCACTTCAATTCTAGATAGAAAAGACATTGCCTACCTTTCTTCATTATGTGGTGCATCTGTATCAAAAAGTTAACATGGCTCTGTCTTTGCACAAAATATCCGCTAAACTTCAAACGAAAAATGAGGATTTGCCATTTGAAACCGTTTTGAAGTGTAAATCTAGTTCATGTCTATCTTTTTTCAAAGCACATCAAAATCGAAACTGAGGTTTGATCGTTTGAATAGGACATAAGAATGCTTTAAGTCTCATTAACACCCTTGATACAGTGTACAATTTTTGCATAAGCTTTATCCCTTTATGGCTATCAGCAATGCTAAATCAAAGCAGTTGCGAGACTTTCGTCACTTCAAATCTCGCCCTTTTCCAAATACTGTTTCATCTTCCTTTCTTAAGATTTCATCACGTCTATATGAAAAAAACGCCTATTTTGAAAGTGCATGCAAAAAAACGTGTGTTCATCAATACAACGGAGTAAAACTCTAGCGCTGAATGATACAACATCGAGGAGAGTTTCTGCACATACTGTAGGTCAACAGGAAGCATTTTGGTCAATACCAGCAAAGGAGGCTAGCAGCCTGACATGAGAAGTAGGACCCAATTTCAAACTGAAAACATTTCCAAGTATGTCAGACGCGCTTCATTTACAGCAGTGTTCGTCAACCTTTTTTATCATCGTGGAGCCCCTGATATATTTTCGCGTTTGTCATGGAACCCCCATTAACAAAAATTTAAAAGAATAATGACTTGCAAGAAATCAAATATTTCGTTATATGACACTTCAACAAATAAACAGTTTTTATAGAAGTTAAAAAGCATGAAATTGAATGGCTTGGTTGTTCTTGCATTTCTGAAATTTATCTGCTACATTAAAAAATCGGCCATCCGGTAAAAACAGCCCGTATCTCATATATGTGTCGTTGCATTTTCTAACTTTGGCAATTGAATTACATTTGGTCCGCTTCGGATTAGGTGCCTCTTTTATATTTGAACTACATAGCTCATTACCGATCACACCTTCGCTGTTGTTATTGTTTCACTTCACATAAGCAAATGTTATTTTGCTTCATCTGGCTTGATTAAATAGAAAAAAGTTGGGTTTCACACTGTTTTTAATTTATTCCTGCAAAGGTTGAACAAGTAGCTACAGCTGAGTCTACTTATTACTCAGTCTACTCAACTGTAAACTGTACATCGGCAACATCGTATAACTAACATCGAAACAATATCGTTCTTCTTAATTGCACGGCAATGAACAACAAGTGACGCAACAACCCCCAATATTTTTTGTTCCGCTATCTGCATTCAACTTCCTGCATAACTAACTGGCCTGCTTGGAGTCTGAATGCGCAGGGTGATCTTAAAAATTTCACAATGACGCATCAACTAACTGAAAGAAGAAATCATTTTCCGTAAAAGACGAGGAGCCCTCACGGAACCCTTAAATCTCAAAGAACCCCACTACATGTTTTGCAGAACCCCTGTTGAAAAGCACTGATTTATAGTCTCACACACTTTCACCCAGATGCATACGCTCACTGCTGATGTTCTAGCACTGCAAAATGTGTTGCATTGGTGAAGGAAATTCAAAATATGTTTTCAGTTATCAAAAACTGTTTCAGTTTAAGTTTTGTTAGAGGGCAAACTTTTTCAAATTAAGTCTCCCCTGAAAAGTTAAAACCAATTGCCCAGAAAATTATCAGTGTAAAATGTGATTCTTCTACAGCGAGCTACACAAGAGACAAACACTACCCTTGAAAAAATACAAAAGGTAACGCCTAATTTCTTAGAAAAAAAATCATTTTTTTCCTATTTAAATTCGTATTTAAATTAGCTTCGTATTTAAAATTATTCAGAAGAATTTTTAATGCACACTTCTCTTTGCCTCAACTTAGAGGTCAGTTTAGTGACGTTTTGAAATTCTAACTCAATTTTAATTCATTTGCATTTTGTATTAATCCGAATTTTGCACTGGCTGCGTTGTGCCTTTGCATAGGAACACCCACTTCAGACTTTTTCCATCTCAAACGTTTCTAACGGATGTGTTAGTACAAGTTCCTCTGGCTCGTTTCTGGCGGTACGTCTGTTCTGAAACTGCGCAATAGGCATTTTTGCTTGATTCGTTTGCGTCAAACATTTACATTAAATAAGCCTATATACAAATATGTTTCTTCGATAAACCTGTTGAAAAATATTCGTGGTATTTTTGGTCTACATTATTCTTTGATCCATATTTCGAAGTGTGCAATAACTGATTTGAATGCTTAGATTGATCTTCCATGTACAGACTGCTTTATGCGAATGGACTAAAGATATTGGTGTTAAAATCGTACTGTTGTAGTAATTTCTTTATGCTCTGCTCCAAATCTTCGTTTCTCATCTTCAGCAGCGTTCTCACAAGAAAAGCAATTAGGAATTTTTTAGAAATAAATTAGCGGTGCAGCCTTGTCTTATGATCTCATGGTGGTGAAAAAATGATGCATGCTTTATTGTCAAACGCGTTACTCGGGTGCTTTGTGCATTTCATCCTCGCAAATAAACGTTTGCGAAACTTACTTTTGCAATATCCTGATTCTGGTTCTATTACCGAACACATTGGTAATGTTTTTTCGCTCGTCTCCAAAGATTGTCTTGTTCTTATGCATTGTGTTGTCACATGCAACCAGAAATGTGTTGAGATAATGAATGTACTGAAAAACATGTAACATCTTCCACGCAGTCAGCATTACTGAACGCATTTTCTCGAGAATTGTCTGTTTTGCTGGACATAAAGCAATTGCCTTCGATCGCTGAGGCATGACGCTTCAGAGACTGCAAACGTTTTCATGAGGTCCAAACGAGAAAAAAGTGACTACAAAACTGTCCACATTGAATATCTACCTTGCGTTTCGTAATAAGACTGCGAAATTGAGCGTAAAACACAACGACTATGTTAGATATGATACTTTTCAACAGTTTCTACGTTTGTTTTGCATTCCAGGCGATCGCAAATTACTATAGTCTCTTTCACAGCATAGTCAATTTAATGCTACTTAGTGCTTGATAGATGCTTTTTGACGAGGAGGTTCACTGAGAGTCCACCTCCTAAGGTCAGCGCCTTGCGTTCGGCCATACAGCATGCAGAACGTGGTTGGTTTCAATTGAATTACACTCTTTATATATTTTCCAAAAAACTTTTACCTTTTCAGCATCAAAAATCGTTTGATTTTTGTAAGATAAATTTTTTTATGGGAGATGAAACGAAGTCTGTGCAAAACTATAATATAGGTTTAGCAATTTTTGTATTTTTTCTCGAAAGCAGCAGGTATTACGAAGATGTTGAACCCTCCTTCAAAGTCTGGCAAGATGTTTTTTATTTCTTTGACTAATTTAATTGCGATCAGTTGCTTTGATTTCAAATGAAACTGTCACAGAATCCTGAAGAGTGGTAAATTCCTAATGTAGTGCGAAGTTACGCATGCCAAGACTTCATTTGTAACATACATAGGTACGTTCTAACTTTTACGATTTCTTTCTCGCCCTGCGGGGTTATTTGCTACCCATACATGAAATGACACAAGCCTAGATATGTGTCCCTAACAAAAAGTACACTCTTTGATGGCGCCAGCACGGTAACGTTTGTGCTTAGCGTTGCTCTATGTTAAGATAATAAGTTCCAAGTGGAGTGAATTGTAGAATAAATGTGAGAATTGGAGCTGGAAGAACCAAGAACCATTTGGGTTGGAATCCTCCCCAAACTGAACATACTTCTAGATTGAGGATGACAGGTGGTTAACAAAAATAAGTAAACATCTGTTGCTCTGAGCATACGTTAAGGTTTTATATGCATAGTGCGTTTACCGTATACATTAAATGGAGTTGCAATATTGAAAAAGTGATTCTTGCAAAGGTTTAACTTGCCAAAATGTATTTTCAGTTCTCCCGTGTGTTACAAATACTGGGTGATAGCTTCAGATCTGATAGCATTACGACAATTGTGGATTATTGCAGCATTGCTGCAATGTGTGTTACAAAATTAAATAGGCTGACAACGCGGGATACAATAGCTGTGCGAGTATGGATTGTCTGTCAATGTGGATGCCTCACGCGTGGGAACAGAAATTCAAATACGACTCGGTAGATCAATTATTTGCAATGTTCGCAATGCTACTGAAGATCAAAGATGACCACGCCGGCAAGCTTATTATACGAGGGTCTAATTCAAAACATTCCACCGATTTGTAGTAACGCAGAAGTGATGACAACATTAACTCAAGAAAGATCAGCCTGAGTAGTACTGTAACAACAGTACAGAATCAATTCACGTGGGTAATCCACACGAAAAACGTATTGGAAGAATACCGACAATTTCCCTGCTACCAGAGCACTTCAACTCTTTTGTAACAGGCTATAAAAGGCTTGTTCCATTACGTTAGAGGTGCGTTTTTCTCTGTGCTGCTTCCGAGGGTTCGACTGGCCAGCAATCCAGCCATTGCAAGCCCGAGTTGCAAACCGATAACCAGATCTTTCGATCGGATTACCGCTCATCCACTGCGCCATGCTCCTGGAGCATAAAAAGTTACAAGGACGGTGTACCTTTTAAATGTAAAGGGTATTATGACCGGATTTCTATTGCAGTGCACTTTAACATTTTCGTTCCTGAGTTCGAATATGCTTCCGGTATTTCATATTGCAAAGTTTCAATTTGTCTGATACTACATGGATTAATATCTGCGATGAGCTTAAAATTATGGTGAAATGAAGCTGATGGTTGTGATATTTTGTATTTACACATGAAATTATCCACTTCAAGACTGGAAATATCTTTAAGTTTTGGAATATTTTACATTTTATAGACGCTTGTATCTGGTGTGTCCGGAGGTGGCAATCTCTCGACGGATTCACCTGTGAGAAGGCAAAAGCGCTTCCAATCGCTGGTTGGCAGACACTACCCACCGAATAAAAAGTATTGAGGAATGCTGAGCATTATTATTAGATCAGAAGAGAGATAATTGCCATAAGAGAAAGAATTGGAAAGGGAGCAAAATTCTGTTGGTGGTAACGTTTACTGACACAAGCTAATTTCCAAGAGACAGACATGCTTAGTTTTAGACGAATGTATTGCAAAAACCGTAGAAAAAAAGGTAACTCTCAATCGCCGTATACCGACTAAGCTTGAATGGCATTTAACTCTGGTATTTCACGGTAGGTTGATATAAAATTAACACAACCGAGCTTGACGTAAGTATAAGCAACTTTAGTCAAACGCGAGGATGTTGTATAACTATATAGCTAATACTAGCCTACATACTGACAAAAGACTCCTGTTCTTGCAGAACACAAGCAATAATTTCGATGGTATACTGGAATTTAAAGACGTTTTTGTGCTGTAAAGAGCTGCATTACAGCACTGCTAACGCAATCAACCCAAGTTTTCATTTTTGTTGGTTTCTCATCTTGTACATCTGCATGGTAGGAGCAAATCGTATCTTAATCACCCAATTGTCTCACAATTATTTATTTACTTATTACAAAATGGTCAGTCAATCGAACGTTGGTTGCCTTTTATAGAATTGAAATGAACCTTTGTAGCTTAGAAAGTACAGGCATGACTTCAGCAGTTGCCGACATTGCCACTCAAACTGCTGAAGGCGTGGCAGTTTTAGTAATGCGCAGACACCGGTCCAATCACCTGTTCATCAAAGCAAGTAATGCAGCTTATCGTTTATCGAAGATTCAGTCCAAAGAGTAGAAAACTCCCGCGAGATTTCGTGACACTTTGATAATGGCTTCTTCGCAAGTGTCCGCATCGATTAAACCGCTCGTTTCAGTTCTATCGCGATCTGTTTACAACAATGCCACCCAAAAGAAAAACACCTCACGCATTTCTGTCGCCACTGCTCATTTTAAGCGGATTTATCGTCAGTTTCTGTAATAATTACTAGCAAAGACAATGTTTGAAGCTGATTGTTCACCAATTAAGAAATATTTGTTGTGACAGAGTTTCTGTAGTGACAACTACACCCCAAAGGTTTATTCCTTTGCAAATTTCGAATGAGCCTTTTTGTGCTAAAGGTCAGGGCAGCAATGAATCGGTTGAAACGCCTTAAACACAGTCCGAATACTGAACCACGTTTCATTTTGGAAACAGGTAAATGTTACAAGTACAGCATGTTTGCATACTCTCAATCTTTAATTTAAACCGAAGTTTCTGAAATTATGGGGTAAAGGTTGATCGAAAACGCTGTTACCTCAACCGGACAACTCTATTGATAAGCCGCATATTTTTATGTTCAAGGCGAAACAGGAGAGTGTCGGTAGTTAAAAAGCTATCTTCATTTAATTATGTGATTTCATAATTATGCACAGTAAAATTCTGCCCAACAGAATAGTTCACTGAGAAACGCTTGCTTGAAAATTTGACTTTTTCTGCTAAAATCTGATAATTCACAAGAGAGTAAAGCGCTATGAATGGCTTGGTTTAGTTATCTTGCGAATGTGTTTTTTCTGATCTGGAATGAAAAAGCCCCTGAATTAAAATGCAGCAAACGCACATTTACCTGTTGTTTCTGATTGTGATTTATTTTGATTTTTTTAGATGCTGCATACATTGGAAAACTTTCTTCCTTCCCAATGCTTGCAAAGTTTATCCGACTTTCTTGTGACCGTTTAACTATATGCTTAGAACTACCTGAGCAGCAAAACCTTGATAAAATGACCCATTAATTTTATTGGTCACTTTGTAGCGCTGCTCCACACATGTTTTTAAGCGCACGCTTATATGAGATTCCCTTTGGGGTACGTGCAAAATGAATGGTTTATTCAACATGTGTACAAACAAAAAGGACCATGGAGGTACTGCCACACAAGGCTTTGCCCAGTGACGTTCGCACAATTTTTCAACACTCCCTGTGGTTGCATGGCGTTTCTGATTGGCTTTTTTGTAAGGTTTTCGTCACGTGGGAGGGCCTTACCGCTCTATTGCTCATTGATGGCGAACAGATCATAAAAGACTGCAAAAACATCAACAGAGGAAATACAAACGGTTCTCAAACCAGAAGTGAGCACGAACAACTTGGACTATGGCCTTCGTTTCACACGAAGACTATAATAAAAATTCACTTAGACATTCTTTAAAAGAGACGAAGCAAGACGCTTTGCCAATTGCTGTAAAAACGTTAATGACAAGGCACAGCGCATCGCCTAAAAACGTGTGCTTCATTTTGCATGCTAAAGAAGAAACCACTTCGTTTGAAGAAATACTGTGGTTACAACCTCTTGATGAAGACCGCCTGGCAGACAGAAAGCGACTCCAAGCTCAACAGCTGTCGGTGTTGCTTCGATGTCGTGATTTTATTGACAGCTATTCGGCGTGTTTTCTGCACTTTCCCGGCCGCCCGGCATTTTGTTTCAAGGCCAGCCTCTTCAGCTGAGATGGATTGGCGCAGTTTTTGAGTGTTACTAGCTACTTTACAAGCACTCAAAAAATTCCAAAGTGCTTCTATTAAAAAAGCCAGACTGTGCTGTGGCAAAAAACTGTCTTGAAGCAAATGCCGAGAGCATTGTTTTAAGAAATGACCTCATGGTTAATTTCCAACAATTGAAATACTCCGAGTGTTGAATATTTAAGATGTCACCAAATTTTTAAGTTGTTTTGTTTTCTTGTATCATGCCTAATAAATGAAAACAATGACATTAACTTCGTTATGTAACACGGAAAGGTGATCAAACTCTCTTAGGCAAAAAAGATATAAGATACCTAACAACAACAAAGACCTGAGACATATTTATTGGTGGAAGATTCAATGTGAAGATGAATTTAGTACTTGAAATAAAAATAATGAAAGGGTGACTGAATATTATATGTTTTAATTGTGTCATGAACCAACTGCAGACAAGCTCTAAGGTGGTAAAAATACTAATTTGCGGTGGTAGACATAATGCGCCGAGAGGAGGATTTGACGAGCGGAAAGTCATCTACAGACTTTTTCTTTTACCGCAGGGTTTGCTTTGCCATTACCCCGACTGAGGTAGAAAACAAATTTGGTTAGCGTCATTTTGCGGTATACACATCTTGTTCATAGGTTATCAGTAATTGCACATAAAATGAATTTACGTGGATTCTTCTTTAACCTCTTACTGAAAATGGAAATAATAATGCACCAATGACATTTGCAGTGTCTGTTTCAGGTCCACCGGATTTCAAGCGGTTTAATCGCAGAGAGAAGCAATTTCGTTTTAAAGAAAATATTATAAATATTTTTCTCTCCAACGGGTGGGTTTTCTTGGTGCGTGAACAATTTGAACAAAATTATTGTAGAAACTCAATATTGCGACTATCTTTTAATCGCTAAATTTAATCGATTTCAGGAAGTTTACTCTTGAAAAAAAAAGTGAACAAAATACCTCAAAGAAGACGGTCTTGCACTGTGTGCATACATCGAAAAATCCAAAAAGTTCCAAATGTTTGAACACTACAGCGACGAAATTGTTTGAGCATTGTAGTAAAAGAATTTGACGTTTGCACTATCATGATTGTTTTCTACTTCATATTTTGCAATCATTGTTCCGCCCGCGTCTTTTGTTGCGTTTTCACTCAGAATAATGAACTCACTCATTGGTTTTCCTTTGTTACTTCATTGATTACTCCCTGTCATTGTGAGAATATGCGTGAATTCTCAGCTCAGCACGTGCTCTGTGTTTATTTTGATACTAAAACTACAACCATCTTCTCCGAAATTCTTAAACTTTTTTTTGCAACGCCGTTTCTTGAACCCATGTAAGCACGAATTAAACAACCGCAATTCATTTCATTTAGAAAAAATTTGAATGCACTCAAATGCACTCGTCAATCGCCGTTGTTGTTGTCAAGGTCTGATAAGATCAGCAATTCTTTAATATTATCAAATTTAACTGTTAGGTATTTTTGGCACTGGTCGGTGCAAAACCCAAATTGAAATTCGAAGGCCCTAAAAAGCTTAAAATGAAACTATAAGTGACTCACAAAGCAATACTTCACTGACTTCAAGCCCCAAACAACGCATGCAACACTATAGCCCTTGCAGAGAATTGGCTTGACTTGCATGTTTCACTGCCGCTCCTCGGGCAACGGAACGCCGTTCCATAGAGTTTTTTAGATCGCGTAGTTCAACAAACAGGTTCCGTGTTTCTGGAGCATATTGATTGCATACACTGTAATGTGAAACAGATGAGTGGTAAAACCGCACTAGCTTTTCCGTGTGCCCAGTGCGTCGCCTTTAAAACACGTCTGACAAGGTGAAAGTACGAAACAAATTATTTGCGTGGATTCGTATCAGAAGGAAACACAAGTTTTCTTCCGGCTCTCTTGTTTTTAGATCAAACAAGCCAAGGTACCTCAATCCCTAGCATGAACGTTGTTGCGAAAAACTTTACTTGCAGTATCTTGCTGCATGATTTTTTTCTGTAGTTGAAAATATAGAAAAAAATATGATGAAAAAAATATGCACCATCTACAAATTTTTGAAGTTTCATCCACACGTTTTAATTACAAATAAGGCAAACGCCAAGAGTAATGAAAGAAACATTTGACAAAAGCAATTGGAAAAGGAAATTTGGTGTTTTCAAAACTTCATGTTTTCAGACACATAACGTAAGCACTCTTTTGTTTGTGCTTCGAATCATTAAGATGGTAATTATGGCAATAATTAGAGTTTTCTTCATTCACTGTGAATTCAAGGATTTACAAACATGAAAGTTTCTCACATTATCCACTTCACAAACATTTGCTACGACTAGACATCGTTAAAACTGACCAATACCGGCTGTTGACCAAGCTTTATCTGAAGTTAAACCACTCCAACAAAAAGGAGAGTCGTTACGAAAGTGCGTCATTGCTTGAGAGTTTGAATCAACGATCCTGGAGGTTTTACCACGCAAAAAATAAACATTAGAGGGCGATTTACAAATCCTGTTGCATTACTCAAAAACGACTTCTGAACTCAAAAATTTCTTTGAAAGCCGATTGGACTTCACCAAATTTTGTTTGTGCTCTAACATTAAGTGTGAAATTTTTTCAATTTAAACAAATTAAAATGATTTTAAAAATAAAATGTTACATTTTTAAATTTTTGAAAAGTTTTCTGGGTAAATTGTTTTTCTGCAAAAAATCCCGTAGCATTAAAACATCTACAGCAAACGCCAAGGTTAGCTTTGGTCTAATGAAAATGTCTTGGCTGAGAAACAGACGCGATAAAAAATAGCGACCTTTATGTATTCTGCTGAAGTGCTGCGAGCCGCAGCTGAGATAAGCCGGGATCACGCTAAGAGTGAATTTTCCGATTTGGAGAATCTCGATGTCGGTGAAACCAAGTCATAACTTTTCAACTTGGCCATTGCTTGCTCAACGCGATCACCAGGTGTGAACGTTTGTCGTTAGAAATCGTTTTATTGAACTGTGTGCATTGCTGAGACGTAGTGGAGTGGTAAATCCAACCTGCAGAGCTGTCTTACTTTGAAAAGTCGACGTTTGCGCAATGTGATATTAGGCAATCCATGATTGGTGTGAAAATAGGCTTGCGCTTTTCGAAAAAATGGACGCTAGAACAGATGCCTATCGAAGATATTCGTGTTCAATGACAGCAAAAGAGTCATCGCAGCTTTTTTCACCATACGTGCAATCATGTTTTAGGGGTGAAAATACCATAAACCGAACAAAAAGAGTTAAAAATGATTGCAGAACTCCAATCATTTGAAGGTGATTGTGGAATGTCGAAGTCTGGGAATCGATCATTGAATAGTGTATAGACCTACATTTCAAAATATAAAAAGTTTTTATCGTTTTTCGCGTTTAAAATCTGAAAAGTTCCAAAGCACATAGCCCGTTGAGTAGGCTATCCTCAAAGATTTGTTTGTATTCCTGCGTCTATCATATATCTTATGCTCTAGATCTAGATGATGCACCGTACGTTTATCAGAGTGCATATAGCGCGTAGTTTTTTATTAATTTAAAATGTGTGTTTCGCTTTACCAAAGAAAGATTGTCATTTTTATATAAAAGGTAGATTCCAAAAAAATGTTTAATTGCAAAATAGAAGTTCACTTTCATCACCTGTGTTTTCAATTTAGTGGAAAGTTGTTAAACCTCTGTCATTGTTTCTGACTACGGAGAAGCTGAATTTATTCTCCTCTGCTATGTAACCATTTCTATTGCGTAAAGAGTTTTATATCATGTTTTTTGTAACCCTATTTTGTTACCGCGCAGCCGGGATAATTTCATTGTTGTTATCTCATCAGAATTTTGCAAACAACACTTGAGAAATAGTGTGGCTAGCACATAGACCGTCAAGCGTTCAGCACATTCAAAAACAAAGAAAGCTTTCCGTATTGTTTCCACAATTTATGTTAGTTTGTTGCATGAATGTGTTTTGTGTCAGGTTCCGCTGCTCTCACTACTTTCCTTGTTATCCTCCCTTTGTTTATCCATCGTTTCTGCATTCCTTGGATAGATGTTGATGGTTGACCCAACTTGAGATCAAGTCAAAATACATTGTGTTTGTTGACGTAGTGCACGTTGCTCTGTAGTTAGCTCATAAACGGGCGGCTCTTCAATTGCAAATGGTGCCACCTTTGGGAAATGATTTATGGTCTTTTCCTTGGTCTTTCGCTGATACCACTACCCTTTGCACTGTATCGAAAGTCCCACCTACTTGACGAATCAGCCACTCAGGTACAGAACCTACTGCAAAAATCGGGCGAAGGCTTACGAATAACTAATCGAATAAAAAATAAAGTGGACCGAGAATTGCAACCGTGATTTTCTTTAGTCATCTGTGCAATCACGAAGCCATTGTTGGGTAATGGTAATGACAACCAAACTCTTATAACACGCTTTTTGGTTGGCTCAACAAGTAGAAAACAAAAGCCTGCGCCATTGCTTTACGAGAAATGGATATGTCTGAAACAGCGGACAGTTAAAGTATATCAGGAAGGTTTATCCGTTCGCAAGTTGCAGCACTGAAGCATTAGTTCACAACTTGCATTCTAACACTTTGTTCGGTGGCAGTATAAAAATGTTGAGTTTTCTGAATATTTTGGCAATGATCGAGATGACAATTTACAGTTTGAGAAAAAGAAACAAAAATACTGTAGTTTGGTGTTCTCAGTTTACCAACAAACCTCTTTGTCTTATCTTCAGAGATTTTTATGAATTGTTTTGGAGAACACCTGTTTTACGCGACCATTGCTTTCGCAACGAAAGATTACCTGCAATAAAATTTTAGGTGCGGAACTGCAAACTTGAAACTGTTCAAAAACGTAAGTGATTAATAAATTCGGAAGGTTTACGTTTATTGCTGTAAATATAACTCACTTGTTTGTAGAACACTTAAAAGCTCTAGATTTGCTGCAAGCCTTCGATGAATCAGCGGACTGGCCTCTCCTTTAATGCTTGGGTTCTACTTTCATGACTTTGCGACGGTTCAGACTTGCACACATCTGTTTTCAAGTACCTAGTCTCCACAAAGACGACATGATGCAGTCGTATCTACCAGCAAATTTGTTTAATAGGAAATCGATTTCATATAACTCTGAGCGTGATCAATCATCAAATCTTATTCAAATAGAATCTAGGTTTCAGAATCAATTTCTTAGGAAAATATTTTGCTGGTTTATTCGACTGTGTCACTTTTGTGGAGACTAATTACGCCTACTTGAATTGAAATAGTTGAAAGGTCAAAATAACTTTGCTATGAATTCATTTCGCGTTAATCTGCATTAGCTATACGATTTTCGATTTTGACTGCGCTGATGTGACGAAGTTATTGCTTTGGTGTTTTCCACAGCGACCTTGAGTTCTCCGTTCATCTTTCCATACTTCGATTCTTAGTGAAGTAGAATATATTCTTTGGAGTTCAAACGGTGCATTTTTAAAGACGTAGTTGAAATGTCTCAACCAACACTCACTATTCCCACAAACACAGCATCGGCTGAAACGAAACAAGGCATTGGACATGCTGACTTCCCTGCTACCCAAAACCAAGACCGATTGAGTCCACTGAGATCGCTCTCTATCGAGACAGACATTTTAACACAGTTACCAAAAAGAAATATTGTTCCCAAAAGAATAGAATTGTGTTATAGAAAATTTGTAGTGATGCGTGTGTTTTAAGCTGCTGTTGCAGTGTTCAAAGCCTTTTACTGTGCTGCTTCAACGTGGAATGGCATGTTTGAATTCTTGTGAACTGCGTTGCCGCAGTGTTCCGTTTTTTCACACCACAGTCATCACGTTGATTATGCTTTACTCATAGAATTGAGTCAATGCTGTCATAGCATTGAGTGCGTTTTAAAGTGGAACCCTGATAATAATTTATGGTAAATGCATTGACATACATGCATAAAGCATACACCTAATGGTAATAGTGCGGGTAGAACATTGTACATGTTGTTTCATCAAATTCCACCAAAGGGTTGGTTTGGAAATGTGAATAAGTCGTCTGAGCGTGGCGTCAGAACACCGCACACCAAGTAAAAACTACCGCCTTATTCCACCTGCTGAACCATCAGCGGACGGCTCACCAGAAAGATCAGCATAATCCACTGGATAATAACACAGCTTACCAACTTGCAAACTGCAACTACCGTCGCCAAGCATATGAGCACGGCTCAACACTTTAGCTGAAAGAGTTTTTATCCATTGTCCAATTATGCAGTATAAAAGCCACGACGCTTCCTCCAGAAGATGTAAACAACTTTTGAAAAATGTTGCCTGATTTATATAAGTGGGACCATCATATATTCATTTCTTATGATTATGGTAAAATGTTACTTTCCAAATTTTGGCTATCGGTAGGTTGCTGTTCACGTTCATTTGGAAGCCAACCAGAGTATAGGACCACTCTACGCAGTCCTCACTGTTCCTCCAAAACATATAAAGGGTGCATTGTGAGCAGTCTGGCGGTGACTGAAAGGTGGTAAAAATGTTGTTTACTCTGCAAATCAGAATCTGTTTGGATCATCTAACAGTACGAAAATATTAAACGGGGACGCTTGAAAAACTGATGCTAAACGACTGCTTACGTGTCCCTGATGCGAATTTTCCATTTTACGTTATACGAAAATTTGGTCGAGCTTGTTCTCAGAAACGTCTAGGAAATATAGTGCTACGAAACATTGGTGTTGCTACGGGCACTTGTGTATGTGTAAAAGTGGTCATGCATGCTAATTTCGTTTAAGGACAACTTCTGGTAAGCCCTACATCTAAAGAAGAACAAACTCTTTGTTGTGGTATCACGGTTTTTGACTGGGCTACAGATGCATATTTTTTGATAATGATGTTACGCTAAACAACCTGTCAGGAACCCTACGTGATACTGAAAAAGGTGATGCAGGCCGCTGCCTGTTCCAGAGGCTTCTCGGCGCTTTCCTGGAATTAAACAAAGTAAACCTTTGAAATCATCAAACGGGAAACACATTTGGCGAGCTTCAAAAACAACTTATTTGAATGATGTTATCTCATTTTTTGCAAGAGAGCAACTTTACTGAAGGTTAGTGCACCGGTGAGTTGTTTACAGTGATACGTTTTTTTCACCAATGAAGCATTCGCAGTGAAGTAGTGTATTATGCCAAGTTTCACATGAACTTCCGCAGAAATACTTTTGAAAGTACAATTAATTTGCTGTTAATACGTTCTAATTGCAATTGTTGCCAACGGACGTTAGAGAGAGACGTACAAAAAATTTCCAGGGAATTGCGATATTGTGACAGTAATAACGCTGATGCTCATCCCATGCCAAGGCATAAGGTAAGGACGAAAAAAATACCTCATATTTTTATGCCACTGTTTGCAATTCATCTTTCATATTGACTTACAATTAAGTCAAAACCTCGAATAAAATAACACGTTTTATTGTGTTTTTGTTTTGCTGTTCAAGATTGATTGTGCAGTAACTCTGCGAATCGTTTGCCAATCTCAGCAAGTTTGTTACGTTTTGACGTCTAAGGTGTTGGTTTCTCAATAAAGAAGTACGTTCAGCTACTTTTTAGCTAGAAAAACGTCGGTAATAACGAGTGACACCAAATTAGTTGTACATTCTCTCTGATAAAAAGGTTTTCCCATGGAATGATAGAAATGTTCAAATACAACCCAATGTGGCACATGCGCAGTCTTACTCAGCAATCAAAATCGTTTTCAAAAAATGTAATCGACGCGAAATCTAATACTCATAGCAAACACTGTTTCATGGTGTATTGAGATTAAAAAATCTTTTCTTAACAAGAAAATCGCAACAGTTGGAAAAATTACTTTGAAATTTGAGATTAAGCTCGGCCTGCCGTAGAAGGATGCGATTCCGCCCAAATTCTTTACATACATGAAGGGCACTGTACAATTAAGTCCATGTTAGGTAACGTAAGTTGCGGCTGGTGACGTGCAAAACATAGACCAAATAAAGAAAATTCTTTCGGACAGAGCATTGCTGGAATTTGCAGCAACTTTGAATATGGTGTAATAACAATAATCGGATCCTTTTCAAAGGAGACGTTTTCAATTGGTATCAGAGACAACCTATGTTTCGAAGAAGAAGGCAGGAGAATGGATGCTGTAAAGCGCCTGTCACCAAAAATAATCTGTTGCTGCCTCCAACACTGAAGCTGACAAACGTCCACCTTCTCTCATTGGCACAGAGCAGCATTTAATACAACGCCTAAAAAGACGAGCAAATTCAATAATAAAGACGTTTACATAATTAATATTTCAGTTTTTGTGTGAATTCTGATACATGATTTTTGGAGGAGAAGCCATGAACACATGAAAGACTATTTTTAGCAAATGATAGGCTATGGACGTACAGTTTTAGTCAAGCCCCTGACAGATTGATTGGTTGAGACCTCATGTCCCAAGATTCTTTGATTTTACGACGGCAGAACTACTTCCTGCTGTTGTGTTAACAGATAGTCTCCTAGGACATTTGTTACCTGAGCAGTGGTGTAGGAAGCAGACGTGCTGGGGGTGCAGGCGCACCCCCAAAAGTTTTAATCTGGTGAAAATCTGGGCAAAATCCCTTAAAATCCGGGCAAAATCCATGGAAATCTGGGCAAAATGTGTTAAATCCTTTCCAAAATCACTTGTTGCGCTATGATTTTAAACAATGGCGCCCAAAATGAAATGCAGATGTTTTTTCTTTCAGTTGGTTTCGGGCAAGTTTGGGGAAAGTTGGCCAAAAATCATTCGCACCCCCAAAAACTTGCCTGCTCCTACACCTATGCTGCTGAGAATGCTTCTGTTCGGCTGCTTCATAAGTTGTGAATTACAACCAGGATCACACAGGGAAACATCTGCACACAAGAAAAATATGTGGTGAATGCCAAAAAAAAGTTTAATATGTGTCTTGTTCTCTGAGGCGAAAGAAACGTATCTATTGTAGTTGGAGGTAGTTTTCCTGCAACAATTTAATTGCATCACTTTTGTAAATCATATCACTTTCGTTATGTAAACAAAGTGTTACTAATCAGTCCTTTGAGTAAGAGGCATAATCCTTTTATTGTTTTCTACATTGATGATTCCGAAGGCTTTCTTCTGCGAAATGCACAGAGAAGATTTTGTGATATATTGTAATATCTGAAAAGTAGATTTAAAGCTTGAAAGTCACATATGTCAATTTACTAGACCTTTACCTCCAGGTTGTACAATTTCAGCCTTTACATCTTCGACTCTGAAATAGAGATCTCAGCTTGAGCTGCAGTCGCAATATTCGTTAGTGTTTGTGCCTCCTTATTTTCTTATATATTTTAATTCGTAGGAGTCAGAATTTTGAAATTTGCTGTTTGCAATAAAGACGTTGAAGCACACGTATATGAAGCGCAATTTAGATAATGAAGCAAGCGTAGGCAATGCTTATGGAAAAGAAACTTGCTGATACCAGAAGCGATCCGATGACTTTACGTAAAGTTGAATTTAAACAGGAACTTCGTGAGAAAATAAAAACGTAGTCATCACAACGAATAATCAAAGCAAACAATTTAAGAAATCACAATATTTTCATAATCAAATTTTTGCAAAGTGCTGATCGTGTCTGAGGCTGCAACATAAACTTGAATTATCACCAGAGTCAAATATGAAAACTCTTCTACACAAACAAGTAAGGTTTGAATTGAAAATATCGTTAAATCCACGAATTGTAACATAAATCTTTTCATGCACAGAAGCTAATAACTGATATATTAATAAACGTTAATGGGTTCCTAGGTACGTTGACACCTGGACAACAGCCACGCAGAACAACCTTAACCTAGGGTAGCTGTCACCCAGTTAATTTATACTCGGAGCATTGTTACCAGGGCAGTTGTGAATAAAAACTGTTGTTTGAAACCACATTTCACAAAAACTGTCTTGGCGTATGTTAGCGCGAGTACATTTTGGTCAACATTCGTCTATTTCATTATTTTGTAGGGAAGGAATTGAACACTGATGTATCACATCACGTGATGTACCGCATCACTAATCACATACGTAGGAAACATGTGGAATGCTAAGGGAAACACATGTCATAGTAGAAGTCAAGTTGCTATGACAACGCGGGAATAACTTTAAGTTGTCGCAAACATGTAACTTTGCGTGAACATTACAACGACATGTAAACATTTGTGGTGAAAAAAATATAAAACCACGCATTTCCTCTATTGTACTTTTGGAGTAATATGCAACAGTTGGTTTGGTGGCTTCATTTTTAGAACAAAAACAAGTTTCGCAGTTTTTGAAAAGGCTACATGAGCCTTGATAATCCTCTTTTGGTAAGAAAGACATCAGTGTCGATAAACCGTACGTTGGCAAGATTTTTTTCGAACAAATTTTTTAAGTTTCTTTTTCTAGGAAGTTATTATTGTACAACCATGCAGCGTAAATATGGTAAAGTTTTAATTACAAACCACTTTAAATGTATGTAACAACCTACAACTGAATTATTTGAGTTAGTGGTCATGGCAGATTTTCATTTCTTCTACTAGTGCGTTTGGCTCGTGTTCAGTCTTCGAAGTTCATTCGGGGAATGGTCTTGACAGAAGCAGATGCTTCTCGTTATAACAAGGACGGCCTATGCTCTTTCAGCAGCTTATTGCACGTATACACGCAGCACACAGTCCGTGCAATCACCAAGATAAGAAGTCCAGTTATTTTGCTTGATGCGGACTGATTTCTCTAGTCAAAGACTTTCCAGGCAGATGACGTGAAGCTACAGAAGCTCCCGCCCATGTTTGCTATCGTTGTCTTAATTGGCTATGACAGGGAAGGCCAGACCATCTCCTAACAAACTCTTTCCAGACAATGGTGAAGACAAGTAATATGGCTTGAGCTACTTATTAACAAATAATGCAGGCTGACAATGGCAAAGTATGGAAAATAAAAGCATCCAGTTTATTCGACCAAAATTATTTAATAATGAAATGAAGGGCTGCTGTAAGTACGTCATTGCTTCTTAAGATTTGCCAGTTAACATTTTTGTAGTTGCGTGAAAAAAACGCTTACTACGCTGATGAAGTTGGTTGGTATTGGGAACTTCAATCAGCAATTTCACAACATCACACCCTCACTTGTGAGGACGCTGGAATACTGTAATTGGAACTAAAGAGCGACGAGTCTGTTTACTGCACGCGAAGACTTGCTGTAAATTGGAGAGACTTCAGAAACTGCCCACCTTTATCCGATACTATCATAATATTTCCCATCCGAGCTGCGTTTGAACATACTTCTGCACAGGAACAAAGTATAGGCCGATATTTTCTTTGATGTCCATGCTGATCGTAAACACGCACTCAAAAAAGCCGAACCATAATTTCTGTACATAAGAGAACTTGAGTCCTTTAGCTGGGCTAATCGTATGTACAACAGAGATTTTGATATCAACTAATCTTATCTTTTTCATGCTTTGCTACCTTCACTTTTGTCTCTTTTTGCAGAAAAATGTCCGTAGACTATAAGAACGACACAGATACTCTACTTGATAAACCTGTATCATGTAAAGCAAGCGTACAAGCGTACTTGACAATCCTGAATCATGTAAAGCAAGCGTACAAGCGTACAAGATTTTTTGTCGCTTTGCTTGATGACTAACTTCTCAGAACTTTCTTGGTGGCGTCAAATCACCATAAGCTGTCCTTTGTTCGCTGACTTTGATGCTGCAACTTCATTGCCAAAAAACAGTTCACATTACCAGCGGCGAAAGCACAAATTTTGGTTGGGGAATGATAAAAAAAAGTTTCCTTTTTTAACTGATTGTTTCTACTCGTGAATTACAACAGTAACAATAAATTTCAATGCAATACCCCATTCAATGCGATGATTGCCGCTGCACTTCATCGGACGTTTGTGAAAAACAAGGTTTTAACCCTGTTTCAATTGACCTTCTCAGGAGGAGATCAACAATCCTGATTGGGTTTCTTCTTCTCAATAAGTGATTTACCAGTTTAAGTCTTTGTAGCTGCATAAAAAACGCTTCAAGCAAAACAGAAAATCTTTGCTCCCTAAGGTATGCTTTTGGTATGCGTACTATAATTGAGATTGCTTTTTGACTGAGATTTTAGCGAAAGCGTTGACAAGTGATACTCAAAAATCATTTGTAGTTGTAAAACTTCTGGATTTTGCTTTTTGTACCAAATCTGATTGCAATTCAATAAGTTCACATGTTATATAGCCCAAATTTGACGTGTCAAATGGGAAGTGTTCAACTATCCAGAGTTGGAACTTCAAATTCGATTAATTATTATCGTCCTTTTCAAATGCAGATTCCGAAATTTTGTCGTAGCACATAAAGGTGCTCGTGCGCAGTTGATTTTATCTTTGATTCCAACTTTGTTTGGTCTCTCAATTATTAGTCCGGATGAAATTATTTCAGGTATTCAAAATCTGAAAAAAATCGCGTTTTGATGCTTTACTTTGGCACAACTTCAAATTTTGTTGCAAGCGCTTCAACCCTACTGCCAATTTAAAAGACATCGCATCCCTTACTATGCACAGACAAGCTCAACTGATTTGTGTATTTAAATATTGCATACAAGTATGACAAATTTCGAGCCAAAGGTTGTCTCGTAAACTACTAGTCCTTGCGTGCCTCCGCAGTATTGAGCAAAAAAGACACGCATATCTTGCTGCAGAGAAACACGATTCTTCCTCTGGGTAATCAGTACACCTCGGCGTGATACAGAAAACTTACTGCGTTTTCTTGGATGTGCTTACATAGTTCTGAAAACATCTGATGTGCCTTTGAATGTGAACAGATGAAGTACACAGTCTTCAGTACTTCAGACCAGGCCCGCACAAAAAAGCTCGAAGGGTTGAAGTGATCAACGTAAATTCTTGGCGGGCCGAAAAAGTTTACTTCATGCTGCAGTAGTCTGCAAAAAATTCTGGAATGACAATTAATGATACCCGAAGCCAGGCTTTTGCAATAATTTCTGCAACTGAGAAAGCTGTCGTGGCCCGTATGTTGTGCAGATCTGCTGTAGATCGTCAAGAACCAACTTCAGAACACCCTGCTGTTTGTTTTCTTGGTCAAATTTCAAATTTCATGTTTTGCCTATGGCAAGATTTGCATGTTTTTCGTGCTCAATATAAGTATTCAACATGTATGACTAGAAACATAGTTAGCTTAGTTTTCTTTTTTTTCCGAACAACTTCGTTTGAGAAACCTTGCGTGTTGCTTCTCCGCAGTTAGCAACTGACAGATACTTCTCCCAGTCCCAACAATGTTTCTCAACCAATTGATTCAATTTATCAAAGACGGTTTGAGCAGTTGCACAAATTCTTACTGTTAGACAGCATAAATAATGCTCGCCAATATTTTTTTTCCTTTTTTCATCAGCAAACCTACAGCACACAGTCAAGTGCACCTCGTCTGAAATATCTTGAAGTTCTTTAATGAATTTTTTAATGTGAACACATCTGCGTATAGCAATTGGCTCGCGGCCAAGAGAACAAGCGTGTGATTTCCCCTCTCGAAAATTTCAAGAACATGTATAGTTATAAGGTACAACCACAAGTAATTCCCCCCGAGAATAGTAAAACAACACTTACAATCACTTTGCTCCTCCCGAAAATATCAGCTGATAGCAGCCCTGTTTAGCAGTATTGTGTGATTAGGAAATTTGTCCACGTTTGACGGAAGTTTTTGTCCTCCCTGAAGTATTTCAGTGCTAATTTCAAAACAAGGAAGGACAACAGATCCAACTGAGTATGCAGACGCTTTCTTTCGATTGTGATATGAACCATTATAGCAAAGCAAATACTAGATCGTTATTTCCTTCTTTTGCAAGACTACAGTAGACAGAGCTCAATAAATCTACATTGCTCCAAGCCAATTTCAACTTTACTCTTTAACGCCCGCTCCGGCCACTACAGTGGCCAGCGAAGTTATGATCAGCCACAACTCTTGAACGGACTGAGGTAGAAAGCCAATGTAAACATCCATGCAGGCGTGAGACAACATGAAATCCAATGAACGTGACAAAAATATGCCTTTGCATTTGGAATTTATGAGAATAATCCAGACTTGTGTATTTTCCGTAGTGATTTTTGACAATTTTCAGAGAAATCTCGCATCCCGTTCAGCTCTTTCAATCCGGTTTTTGCGCTTCGACGACGTCTGAAGAACCAAAGAACACAGTATTACGGAGAAAGTGCTTTCGGGCTGTTTTTTGTGGGGGGGAATTTGAGGGTAAAGAGGTGCGGGTTGGGTCGATTGACATCCAGATGACATTATGGGGTTCTGAGAGAAACGTACAGGGGCAATTACTTGGTGCGTTTTTTAAAATGATCTAGGAGCTATTGGGAAATGTCTGAGACCTTGATTAGCTTGCAAACCTAAGGGGTTGGGAAGTTATGGCCTAAAAAGACCAAAAAATTGACTCAGCCACCTAATGGGTATTTCGATTTTCTTTCAAGATTAAAATTTACTGTCAATATTTTGGCTTAAATTTGGTGGGATGTTGTAAGACACCCAAATACATGTTCTGCAACTTTGGTGGGGTTCGTGGGTGTTGACTGTCAGAAAAATGGCTTGAAACGCAAAAAACGAAATCCTTGTTTTTTCCCTGTTGAAGCCCCCAACAAAAAATTTTCAACTTTTTTTATCATCACCGCAAAGGTATGTACCTTAGCGACATTGTGCAGAAATTTTATTTTCAAAATGTTTGTTTTGAGTTTTATGGTTTTTCGAATGGACGCAAATGGTTTTTCCCCTAACAGAACATGACAATTGCGTCACAAGGACGCGCAACCTACCCCAAAAGATGCTGTGCTATCTCACGGATCCCATGATGCCTTCACTGGCTCTCTAGCTCATCCGTTCAGAAGTTATGGCCGATAGTATGGCCTCGGGCGTTTTCAGCGGCGGTTTTATTAACCGGCAAACATAAACCAGCAGAAAAGCAATGAACCTGTTTCGTAAAAGTGCCATCATTAATTTAATCATTAGCAACTCAAGTTCTTGTCCAATCTTGCCTAGATCTGTTCATGGGGCAATGTAGACTAGGACACATCTCGGCTACAATGACTGAAGAACGATGAAGATCTACAGTACTGGAAAAATTATGATGGATTTTTTATTTTCCCAAGAGTGTTATGCAAATATCTGGCTTTTAATGATTTTTTCGGTTATTGACGGCACATGAACGAATGTGAGGATGGATCAAAGAAAAAGGCTGCAATTCTGCATAACCTAGATTCACGTTGTGCGAAACTGCATATTATGACGTAATAACTGCACAAGGGAACATTAGATTAAAAATAGTTCGACTGAAGCTGAGTGGTCTCTTTTGCCTGGTGGACCATTTTAGTCTATATTAGTTACTAAAGCTACATATTTATCCAGGATTTTTAATTATTTTAAAAGTTTTACTAACTACAGTATTTAATGGGATAAGGATTGACACAGGCAAAATTTCAGGTTTTTGAACGAAGTTAGAGAGGTGGAAAAGAGAAAGGATTTTATCCCCTCAAAAAGAGAACAGATCACACTTTCACTCAAGCATAGTGACCTCAAACAGAAAGACATAGCCAAGGAAGCAAATGTCAAGCCATTAGTGCTGCAAGAACGAATCTGGTATTGGGAAGAGAGATGGACTGTTCAAGGTTGGGAAAATTTGGACGGAAGTGGAAAATAACACCTACGCTTGACCGAAAAATCACGGCATTGGCATGGAAATACAGAAGAGCTTGATATATAAAACCTTGTGTGGAATTGGCAAATGTGGGTATTGTGGTGGTGATGAGAACCATCAATAATCGCTTTCTGGACAAATTCTGTTGTCACACAGGCGTAGAAAAAAGCCTCGTTTGACACAAAAAATGAAGCAGGCGATATATCAATGGTCTGTAGGCTACAGCAAATTGTTCTATTTGAATAAGACAGGGGATAGTGTTGTAGTAGTGTGTGTATTAACCTAACTTAATACTGTATCAAACAATTTGCAATTTGCTGCTGATTATTGATCTATTGATATTGGATATAAAGAAACCAAACATGATAAATGAGGCTACATGGAAAACTTAGAGTTCAAAAGAAGAAAAATTCAATCAACTCTGGAAAGGCATCAAAGAAATGAAAGAAACAATACTCACTCAGAATGGAGAATTGAAAGAAACAATACTCATTCAGAATGGAAAACTGGACAAGCT